>VAPR01000001.1_pt1 | contig 272500 bp, 200 predicted proteins | sample 3380701 | NCBI WGS metagenome assembly VAPR01 (sample SAMN11536904, study PRJNA540576) | hot springs metagenome | isolation source: hot spring wet sediment | place: Spain: Lobios | collected 2014-01
GAGGAATTGTTGCGCTTGCCCAAGGATCGCCGCTACGAACTGGTGGACGGCGAACTGGTGGAGAAACCCATGTCGGCTACATCGGGTGCTGTCGGTGGCGAACTTATGACCTTGTTAGGACAACACATTCGTGCCCAGGGATTAGGGGCGTTGTTCAACGCGGAGACAGGGTACCGTTGTTTTGCGGATGATCCGGACAAAGTACGCAAGCCCGACATTTCATTTATCGGGCGGGACAAAATCTCCGCGGAGTTGTGGGAGACCGGATTTATTCGCACGGTACCGGATTTGGTGGTGGAGGTGCTTTCGCCGAGTGATGTCAGCTACGAAGTGGACCGGCGGGTGCAGGACTATTTGAATGCGGGAGTGAAGTTGGTGTGGGTGGTGCATCCGCAGTCGCGGAGTGTGCATGTGTATCGGCCTGGAGGGCAAGGGGTGATTTTGAGCGAGCGGGATGAGTTAGACGGTGAGCAGGTGTTGCCGGGCTTTCGCTTGCCGGTGCGTGAGATTTTCCGGCCGCTGGAACAATTGCCGCAAACTGGTAGCGGACCATCCAAAGGCATGTCAGGCTAACGGCACGATTCAGACGGCGTGCGCAGGGAAAAGCGATGGCCTTACTCCCGATACTCGAAAGCGACGCACCGACGGTGCACTTGGCCCATCTGGACGATCTCTGGTTCCAGATCACGGGAACGCTGTGCAATCTCGCCTGCCGACACTGCTTCATCTCCTGCTCGCCCCGTAATGACCGGTTCGGCTTCATCAGCCGCAAGGATGTCGAACGGGCATTGGCCGAATCGGTGCGCCTTGGTGTCAAGGAGTATTACTTCACCGGTGGCGAACCATTCTTACACCCCGAACTGGTGCCGATCGTCTGTCGCACACTCGAACTTGGCCCGGTAACCATTCTGACCAACGCCACCCTGCTCCGCGATGACTGGTTACGCGAATTGGCCTATGGGGAGGCGAACTCTCCTTACAGCCTGGAATTCCGCGTTTCCCTCGACAGTTTCGACCCCGCCAGCAACGATGCCATCCGTGGTCAGGGAGTTTTCGCACGCACCTTGCGGGGCATACGGCAATTGTTGGAGCATGGCTTTTTGCCAATTATCACCGTCGCTCACGTGGACGAATCCATCTCGCCGCACGAATTGTTTTTCCGGTTTGTCGAGATGTTAAAAGCCCACGGGTACAGTCGGCCTCGTGTCAAAATCTTACCGCTATTACGCATTGGCGCCGAAGCCGTGCGCGGTCGCCCTTATCAGCATGACGAGCGGGTGACTCCTGAAATGCTGCACGATTTCGACCTTGACCAACTCCTGTGCCGTCGTGCTCGCGTGGTCACCGACCGAGGCGTCTATGTCTGCCCGATCTTGCTGGAAGCCGAGGATGCCCGACTCGGTGAAGACCTGAGTTCCGGCCTGGGGGGCTTCGCACTGCGCTACCAGGCTTGCTACACCTGTTACCTCCACGGTGCCATCTGCGCCAATGCTTCCGAGCAGCAACGCGACTGGTAAGCGTTGCAACAATCGCCACATTTCGGGAACGCAGCATAATGGCCGAACGTATAGCTCTCTTCGGTGGCATTTACAGTAACTACCTCGCCCTGGAGTCGGCTCTGCGAGATATTCGGCGACGCGGGGTAGATGCCATTTACTGTCTCGGCGATTTCGGCGCCTTCGGTCCGCATCCCGATCGCGTTTTCCCGCTCATCTGGGATTACAGCGTACAGTGCATTCAAGGCAACTACGACCAGTCGCTGGCCCTGGACCTACCCGATTGCCAGTGCGGATACACCGATCCGCGGGACAATTATTTCGCGCGCATCTCGTATCAGTACACTTATGAGCACACTAGCCCGGAGAATCGCCGCTGGTTGGGAACCCTGCCTATGTACCGGCGGTTGGAACTAGGCCGGTATCGGTTGCTCTTATGCCATGGCAGCCCACGCAAAATCAACGAATTCCTGTGGGAATCCACCACCTCGACGGCGTTCCTGTGCTGGCTATGCGACAACTACCAGGCGGATGTCATCTGCGCCACGCATACCGGTTTGAAATGGCATCGAGTCCTGCCGGGCAACGCAGAACTCGGCAGTACCGCGGAGCGGCATTTTGTCAATGTCGGTGTGCTCGGCCGACCGGAGAACGATGGTACAACTCGGGTCTGGTACACCATTCTGGAAGCGGCTCCGCAGCTGCGCATTGAGTTTGTGCCGGTGGAGTACGACCATCACCGACTGGCCGCCGAAATGCGGCAGGAGAGGCTGCCTGAAGAGTTCATCGCCACCATATTGACCGGCTGGTGGACTACCTGTCTGGAAATTCTGCCGGCCAAGGAACGGAGACGTGGTCGCTTTTAGCTGACCATCCCCGCATGGGGTTATGATTCCCAGGTCCCCATGTGGTTGTTGCTACTATAGCCTCGTTTTGTGCGGCAGGAAGTAACGTGGAAAAAATTTTCCAAATTTTTGCGCGGCAACCATCGCCACAACTCTTTGCCGGATAGCCGGTTACGGAGTTGACCAAGAGAAACTTTGGCAGGACCTCTTGCCACCTTTGCCCGCAATCGCTACACCTACACTAAAAGCGACTGAGTCTCAGTAACATATTGGCCCCTCGGCTGAGTCAACGAAAGCCGGGTCGCCAGAACACAAAAAGGAGCCGCCAATGCAACCCATCCGCATTTTCCGAGTGCTTACCGGACTCTGGCAAAAGCCCCTGCGCGAGGCTGGTGAGGCGCAGGCGGTTGCAACCGAATTGCGAGGTTTTCACCCGATTTGCTGGCCATATCCCCGGGCATTCACCCTCATCGAACTGCTCGTGGTCATCGCCATCATTGGGCTGCTGATGGCGTTGTTACTGCCCGCTATCCAGCGTGTTCGTGAGGCGGCTAATCGGGCTCGCTGTCTCAACAACCTCAAACAAATCGGCATCGCATTGCATAACCATCACGCTCAGCTGGATTTTTTCCCGCCAGCCATGATCATCCGCCCCGCTAGCAGTTTTACCGACGATTGGTCGCTGCAAGCCCGACTGTTGCCTTACGTAGAGCAGGATAATCTGCATCGGCGAATTGATTTTTCGAGGCTTTATTCGGACCCATCTCATTGGCAAGTAACGGAAGTTCCCGTAGCCATCTATGTGTGCCCTTCCGAGGTCAGGAAAAACCAGCAGCACGTGGAAAGCTCCGGACAACGCCACTACGTTGTCAACTACGGAGCAAATCTGGGTGTTTGGTTTGTCTATGATTCTCCTAGCGGACTGAGCGGGGACGGTGTCTTTTCCCATACTTACCCGCGGCAAATTTCGGAGATTGTGGACGGCACAAGCAATACCGTCGGATTCGCCGAGGTCAAAGCATGGACGCCTTATTTACGCGATACCGGTAATCCCAACACGCTCAATGTCCCGCCACCAGCGGATCTTAGTGCTGCCATGAGCTATGTCAGCGGGGGTTCCCTGCGCGCTAACGCCCATACAGAATGGGTGGACGGTAGAGTGCATCAGACCGGCGTAACTTTCACTTTGCCACCGAACACGCGGGTTCTTTTTAGCGGTCAGGACGTAGATGTCACTTCGGCAAGAGAAGGGCATGCTCAGACAAACCCCACTTACGCGATCATTACCTCTCGCAGTTATCATCCCGGCGGAGTGAATGTGATGCTGATGGATGGCTCGACGCGGCAAATCCGTAACGCCATCAGCATCAGCGTTTGGCGAGCGCTGGGCACACGTGCCGGCGGGGAAATGGTCAACTGGAATGAACTTCAGTAAGTCGCTCCTGCAACCTTGCATCCGCTCCTGGCTGCTATTGTCCATCGCAACTGAGAGCCGAGCCGCGCGGAGGTTTTCCCTTCTCGACCCTTTTCCCGATCCTGGTGCGGGCAACCTCCCTCTCGTATGCCTCCGCGCGGCTTATTTATCGCGGTTTGTGCCATGTCGTGTCTGACACTGTAGTGCCCTTATTGCGGATGGCCAGACCTCGCCAGACGCCGCTTTTGCAAAAGTTCTGCCTGTTGTTGGCCACCAGATAGGGGCAGGGGGAAACACGAACTATCGCACGACCAAGGCTGTCTCCGCAGCGCCAGGAATCTACGGAATGAAGAACGAGGCTGGGCCCCATGCCGGTTGAGCGATTCCACGTGGTTTGATGTTCGCTTTGATGTCAGCGTAAACTTTTGCCTGACCTTAATCGCACGTCTAACTTGTGCCGATGAGTTTGACTTTATCGGTTTTGTGAGCCACGCTGGTAGTAGTAAGTGTGCGCAATGTGCGTCCGCTTATGGATCATTGAGGGACTAGGGCTATGACAGGACAGCAATTGGGAGCCTGCGAGTGGTTCGTTTGGGACCTGCGTCGCAGTGAGGTTCTGGATCGGCATCTCGTGGACAAAGTAACCTGGGACTATCTGCAAAAGCATCCACAGGCAGAACCACCTGAGCTCGCCGAGTATCTGGTTTCTCAGGGGCTGCTAACGCGGTTTCAGGCGGAAAGCCTGTTGAACGGTCGCGGTAATGCACTGGTAGTAGGGCCTTATGTTCTGCACGAGCCTGTCGGTACCGGGAGCATGGGAACAGTATATCGTGCCAAGTCCCGCCGCCACCCAGACCAGTGGTTCGCCGTGAAGATTCTACCTCGTCGCAGTATGTGGAACATTCGCCTGGCCAAACGCCAGGTGCGTGAATTTGAATCGTTCAGTCATCCGGCTGTGGTACCGTTCGCGGACATCGGCACCAGTGGTGGCTCCCACTATTTAGTCTGGCCGTTTGTTGAAGGGGAAACTCTCGATAAACTCGTGGCACGTCAGGGCAAATTGCCGATGGGACAGGCGGTGGGTTATATTTTGCAGGCAGCAGAAGGCCTGGCGGTGTGCCACGAACGCGGTCTGATTCACGGCCTGATCAAACCGTCGAACTTGCTTCGTACTCCGCAGGACCAAATCTGCGTGCTCGATTTCGGCGTAGGTTCGCTGCTGATGGAAGTGGAAGGAGAATCCGTTGTGGACACGATGTCCAGTGCCAATGTGTTGCAAAATAACCTGGACTGCGCCAGCCCGGAAAGCATTGCCGATCCGACCCAGGTCGGGCCAGCATCCGATCAGTATAGCCTGGGTTGTGTCCTTTATTTCCTGCTGACGGGTCAGTATCCGTTCCCCGGAGAAAATGCCATCGAGAAGATGATGGCCCACCAGACTAAACCTCCAACACCACCACGCCAGCTAGTACCCGAGCTGCCGGAACAGTTGGAAGCAGTTGTCCTGAAAATGCTAGCGAAAGAACCGGCGGAGCGTTTTGCGAGCCTGATTCACGTGATGCAGGCTCTGGGGCCGTTTTTGCAGGGATCGGCTGGTCTATATGCACCCTGGAGTCATTCACGCACGGCTCCACCGGCCTCAGTGTATTCGCCAGCCCACGCACCGAACCGTCCCGTTGCTTCGACCGATAAACCCACGCCTTTGCCGAGCTATACACTGGCCGATGCAGTGGCTCGACGCACTCCTCTGCCAGAATCGGCACGCCCTGGGCAGGCCAATCGTGTCGGCGGTTCGCTCAACGCTCCCGTTCGAGAAACGGATGAGCGAGCAAATCCTGCTGGCGGGTTATTACGACCGCCATCGGGGCTAATCGCAGCTAAGGGGGAAACGTATTCAGGAAATTCCCATTCACCAGCAAGCAAGCTGGGCAGTGCTAGCTACTGGCACAACTCCGCCCCCGCAGACCAGGAGTCGCCCAATGGCAGAACGGTGGTCGCTCCTGGTTTGTCCTGTGCTAATCCTTCGCAGGAGAAAGTGCCTCGTCGTCCGCTGTTACTGAATCCAACCGCAAAATCCGAACCGGAGGGTAAAAACGAAGAACGCACCAGTCCCCTGGTGCTCGTGCTAGTCGCGGTTCTTTCAGCAGCCATCGCCTGGTACCTGTCCCATCTCTTTCTGTAAACCCGCTCCCTTTTCGAAAAAACATCTGCCCAAATGCTCTCGGCAAGGCTAACGCTGCTCTGCCGGTGCCAGTTTACCAGTGGGTTCGGTAATTGCGAACGTGGAGGGCTTTGTGCTGGAAAGCCCCGGTTTGTTTGGGTATACGTTTTCCGATCACTTAGCGAAGCCCGGGATAGGCGACGATTTGTGCGAAAACCTCTGTTGGCAACTGCGAAATTCTGTCAGGCAGGTGTCGAACTACGAACTGCCCTGCGTTGGGGAAAGAATCATGCGCAGAAGGTGTGTCGCCCGGAAGCAGATACGGCATGGGTAGCGCGAAGACGACCGGCTTCCGCCGGTTCGAGCTTCTCGAACAGCTTAGCTCAAAGGGCGTTTGACCACCAGCACCGGGCAGGTTGCTTTGCGAACTACCTGTTCGGCAACGCTACCGAGCAGGAGCCTGGCCAAACCGGTTCGGCCATGACTGCCGAGAACGATCAGGTCTGCCGGTAGTTTGGCAGCCGTTCGGAGAATCACCTCAACGGGATCGCCGGTTTCCAGGATGCGTTCTACTTTGATGCCGGGCTCGGTGGGTTGCAGTTGTTCCAGCGCTTGGCGAGCGCTGCTGATTTGCTGTTCGACGACCTCGGTGGAGACCACTTCACCGTAAGCGACAGTCGCTGGGAAAACGACATGGAGAGCCACGAGTCGGGCCTGATACGTTTGCGCCAACGCACAGGCCACCTGCCAGGCAGCGTGAGACGGCTCGGAGAAATCCGTGGGGTGCAGAATGGTTTGCACATTGCGCATGCTGCTCTCCTTTTAGGTGCTGCTGCCTGGGGATTCGGGTATCTCCCGTCGCAAATGCCGGAGAATATCCATCGTCGTAATTACCCCGACCAGCACTCCGGAAGCGTCGGTAACGAACAGGCGATGCACATGGCGTTGCAGCATTTCGCGAATGACCTGGCTTGCCGGCGTGTCTGGCGAAACCGCATAGATGACCGGAGTCATGATTTCGCGTACCGTGGTGGCGTCGGGGTATTCCACGTGAAAACCGAAGGGAACCTGTTTGCCGGTGGCGACATCGGTGGTGTCTTCCGCGAAGTATTCGGCGGCGGGTGGCAAATGTTCGCTTTTTTCGCGTTCGAATAGGACAATGTCGGAGCGACTAATCACGCCGACGGGCCGCCCCGCTTCATTGATCACCGGTGCTGCACTGATACCGCGGTCCAGCAAAATCGCTGCCGCCTCCTTGATGGTTGCATTTTCGCTGATCGAGATTGGATTCTCGTGCATCAAGTCGGCCGCTCGCTCTGCCGCCAAGTAAAGCCGTTCCGCCGGTCGTTGGTGCAGTGGCATGTCCTTCTCCCTGAGAAGAGAGCGGGCTGTTCGGAGTGCCTGCTTCTTTACTCTCATCCTACGCAAGCACCATGCCAATTGCCACCGTGAACCGGTGTTTTACTCGATGTGAAACCAGCCGGGCAACGCTATCGGTTACTGCCCATTCCAGTTCGGCAAGAACACTTCCGAGCGACGTTGTTGCCGGCGAACCGCTTCTGCCAGCAACGCTACTCCCTGGAGTTGCACCTGAAAAGCCTCGGCCGACTTTCCGCTTCGTAACAGGTCTTGACGCTGGCGGTTGAGTGCATGGTACGCCTCGGCTGGATAAGGCCATTGGGATCTCTGCAGCAAATTGAGCAAATCCTGCTGTACCTGCGTCATGCGTCCGAGCAGATTCCCGTCCACTGCACAGGACGCGCGCCGATAGACCTGAGGTGGATTGACCCGCACCTCTTCGCGGGCTTCTGGTTCCGACTCTCCGGAATGCCGTTCCATTTTTTGCAAAAGATAGAGGCCTCTTGCCAGCAACGCCGAAGCTGTTACGAACGACACAATGGAAGAGCCAAGCAAAACCCGTCGCCACAGTGCCGGCAACTCAGTCCAGGATGCAAGCACCGGGATCAACGTGGCCAGTGTGAGCACCGCCAGGGGGACGGCAAGACGCGCACATTGTGCAGGTGTGGCAGTCGCAAGCCATCGCCATAAGCTTTGACCGATTCGCTTCCACCAGGGCAAGCGGGGACAGGTGGGCGCAGGAGCAAATTCCTGAACGCGGACGAGAATCACGGTAATGTTATCCGGGCCGCCACGCAGATTGGCGAGCGCTACCAGGAAATTGGCCGCCTCTTTGAGCGGCAGAGTAGAAGCAATGGCTCCCATCTCGGCATCGCTTACCAATCCGCTCAGGCCATCGCTGCAAAGTAGAAAGACGTCGCCCGCTTGAACGGAATGGGGCCCTTCCAGGTCCACTTCAACCGTAGTTTCTGGCCCAAGCGAGCGGACAATGGCATTGCTGGCAATATCAGTAACCTTGTCCGGGTCTTCATGTCGTCGGCGGGCCACTTCCCAGCGCAGGCTGTGATCAAAGGTGAGTTGTTCGATCGTACCCTGACGGATGCGATAGACGCGCGTATCGCCGACATGGCCAATCCACGCCCCGCTCGGATGTAACGCCAGCACGGTCGCAGTGGTACCCATTCCCGAGAAATCGAGGTTTTGCTGGCCCCTCTCGTAGATGGCGCGGTTAGCCTCTTGGAAGGCTCGGTGAAGAGCAACAGGAACGCCAGCTTCCAGGTGTTTGAAGTAGGTATGGGCAATGATGTCCGCGGCCAGTTTGCTGGCCATCTCTCCTACAGCATGGGCGCCCATACCATCGGCCACGAGAAACAAATGTCCTCGTTCACACCAACCCAGGTCGCTTTCTGCCACGACCACGGCGTAACTGTCCTGGTTATGGCTGCGGCGCACGCCGACGTCGGTCAAACAGGCATACTCGACGCGGCAGCATCCCGTCGTTCTGCTCATGGCTATTACCGCTTCGGCTGTCCTGCCTGCGAGTCGTCCCCTCTATCAAGTATGCTACCAGAAGTTTTGTTTGCAGGCGAGTCCCTATCCACCGAAAAACCGGCGACCAGAAATCAGCGCAAAATTTGCTCCAGCACACCGATAAGGATAGCACAGCCCCAGAGCAAAATGGCTTCCCTCGGGTGGGTCGCAACTACCGTGCTCGCGTTGCCGGCTGACCGAGTTCATCATCAAATTCCCGAACAGCAATGTGCTGGACTTGGCTTTTTGCCAACGCAAGTTCTTTCCGACCTTACTATCAAATGCCTGAACAGCGAGCCGCAAACATTCCGGTATATTTCAGAAACAAGCCCATAGTGAAGCAGGGCGAGTAGCCATCTGATCGGGGCAAGCCCGGAAGTGAAGGATAGTGTCGCGGCGGAGGTAATCAGGCCTGTGCAGCTTATTGGCGATACATACCAGGCGGCCGGGAGGAGGCGACTCAGCTATTTCACGGGGAAAATTGAGTGGGCTGGAACGGGCCTTCGGCCAGGTGCTGCAGGCGGCGACGAGCCAGTTCGGCATAGCGCGTGTCGGGAAACATGATCAGCACTTTACGAAACGTTTCGATGGCCAGTTGCGGTTCGCCTTGCCGTAACCAGGACTCCGCCAGTGCCAGTTGAAGTTCACCGAGGCGCTCAGTTACTCGCTCACAGGCAGTGTGCATGCGTTCAGTTTGGCTTTTGAGTTGTTCGAGGAGGCGTTGGGCGTCCTGAGCCTGAGGAAGGTCGGCAAACTCGCGGAGCAGGCGATCGCAACGTTCCAGACAGGCGAGCCAGTTCTGCTGTTCGTAGTCCAGCCGGGCGCTGGCTAAAAGCGCGTTGGCCAATTGGAGACGTTGTTGTTCAGTTTGTTGCCGTTGGGCTTTCAAATCGGACAACGCGCGCTGAGCTTCCTGGCTTGCCACGGTGCCTGCGAAACGCTGGCTGAGGTCTTGATAGAGCAGTTCCCGCTCTTGCGGAGTTAGTTCTGTTTCCAGGCTGGCAAGTTTTTGCTGTTCTTGCCGTGCGAGTGCTTCGAGTTCATTGAGAGCCATGCGGGCACGCTGGTGCACGGACAGGGCTTGTGGATCGGCGAGAAGCTTTTTCAGCGCGGCAATCGCTTGGGCATAATGGCCTGCCTGTTGGTCTCGAAGCGCGCTTTCCAGAGCCTGAGCGTAGGCATCACGCTCGCCAAGGGCTGCCAGGGTGGCATCGAGATAGTGCTTGAGCTGGCCGGCATCTATGTAGCCCTCGAGCGTGTGGAGAATTCGGCCGTCGGGCAATGCCAGAACCAGCGTCGGATAGCCGCGAATTCGCAACATCTCGACCAGTGCTTGTTCCCGGCTGGCATCAATTTTTGCCGGGACAAAACGCGAATTGACCAGGGCAACAATGGTCGGGTCCTGGAAAGTGGTGGCGTCCATTCGCCGACAGTGCACGCACCATTCCGTAGTAAAATCCAGCAGTAACGGCAGGTGTTTCTCACGCGCTTCTCGCCGCGCCTGGGCATACTGCGTTCGCCAGGCGATCCCGTCGGCTTGCTGGGAAAACGCTGCCGCATCAATTATCCAGCATACAAACAGCCAGCAGACAACGTGGCCCAAAGCCAACCGTTGCCAGACGCCAGACAGGTCGCATTTACCGCTATCGGACGCGGAAATACCCGCATTCCCCGCCAGAGCTTGTAACCGCAGTTTCATGAGCCGATCCCTTTGCCAGGCGCTTTCAGGCTCGCGGGTGTGCCGCACGATATTTGTCTTGTAATCGGCGAGTGGTAACGTGGGTGTAAAGCTGCGTGGTGGACAGGCTGGCGTGTCCGAGCAATTCCTGCACGGCACGGATGCCAGCGCCGCGATCCAGCAGGTGCGTAGCGAAGGTATGCCGTAAGGTGTGCGGAGTGACTCGACCGCTCAGTCCTGCCAGCAAAGTGTATTTGCGTACCAGGTCGCGGACGGCACGCGTGCTGAGCCGGGTGCCGTTCTTGTTGATGAACACAGCAGGCGAATCGCGTCCGAGATGGCGCAGCAGCTCCTGGCGTTGTTGCAGCCATTCTAAAAGCGAGCGCCGTGCCGGTTTGCCGAGTAAAGCCAGCCGCTCTTTCTTTCCCTTGCCGCGGACCAGAAGCGTACCGCCATCCAGGTCTAGATCCTCCAGGTTGACTCCGACGACTTCGCTGACCCGCAATCCTGCCGAGTAAAGGACTTCCAGCAGTGCACGGTCGCGTACCGCCAGGCGTGCTGCTGAGCCGGACTTCCGCTGCCTACCGTTCCGCCCACGGTGAGCTACTTCCAGGAGCTTTTCCGTATCGCTTTCGGTCAGGAAGTGCGGCAACTTGAGTTCGCGGCGTGGGCTGCGGATACTTTCAGCAGGATTTTCGTCCAGGATTTGTTGACGGCAGAGAAATCGGAAAAAGGCTCGCAAGGCAGCGAGACGGCGAGCAATGGTGCTACGCGAGTAATTTTGCTGATGCAACCAGGCCAGAAAAGCTCGCACGTGCCGCGTACTGATCTCCGATGGAGTCGGTAAATGGCCCAGGGTGTTACGCCAGAACTGCAGGGCTTGCTCCAGGTCCTCACGGTAGGATTTGCGCGTATGCGGCGAAGCGTCGCGTTCATCTTCCAGGTAACAAAGAAAATCACGCACCGCCTGCGCCAGGGCTGGCGGGGCAGACAAAGAATTGTTGCGCTGGAGCATAATTGAATCCCCGGGCCGAATGCGGAGTTGCGGTGGTCGGCGGCGAAAGGGCGGGGTAGTCGGCTGGTTCGACTTCGTTGGAGCGTGGTCACTGACGACGCTGAGCGGAAGAAGCACGACATCCGTCATCGAGACTTTGCAATCGCGCCGTCAGCACTGCCGCGTCGAACCAGGAAAAACTCAACCGCGGATCTGCTGCCCATTCTCGCAGTGTCTGGATCAATTCGCTTTTGGCCTCTTCCTCGTAAAGGAAGACGTAGTGCTCTTCTCCCTTGACCAGCGCTAGGAGGTGAAGGTCCTGGGGCACAAGCCTCTCCTGCAGCGAGTTTCCGCGACTTCCGACGATGGAAATATCGTCCGGGCTGGGATAATCGTTTCGCTGCGAGCAAGCCCGGCGTACCTGCTCCTGGCCAGACACCGCCTCAGAATCAGCACAACCGTCGCGATTGGACATTTCGTTCTCGTTGACACGTAAGCACACGTTTCTGCGAGAGGCTACAATAAAGAAGTGCCGCCACCGGATTTGTCCCGCCTGCCCAGGCCTACCTCGGGAGCCATGTATGTCTGATGAACGAAAGAAACGCAAAATCCGTATCGAACTCCGAAAGAACCGCGATAAGCTGGCCCGGGAACGGGACTGGACACGCCAGTATCTGGAAGGCGAGGTTGAAGAAACTGAAGGGACAGTTCGAGCCGAACGCGTCAAAGCCAAGGGAGAGTTATCTCGTCGGCGCACCATTGTGGCGGAAGTTGCCGAGGAAAAGGGCGACCTTCCGGTGCTGCCGGCTGTGGATTTGAGTCATTGCTTACCGGGCCGGGTGTTGCGAGTTCAGGGTTTGTACAGCACTGTGTTAACTGACGACGGTCGCACCTTTCGCTGCGTGGTACGCAAGCTATTGCGCAGTTTGCAGATTGACGAACGCAACATTGTGGTAACTGGCGACCGGGTATGGATCCGCCCCGCCACTTCGCAAGAAGGGGTTATCGAACGAGTGGAACCACGTCATGGTCTGCTCACCCGCAGTGTCCGCGGTAAAGAACACATTATCGCTGCCAACGTGGACCAGGTGGTGATCGTCGCTTCCCTGGCGGAGCCGGTCCTCAAACCCCATCTGGTGGACAGGTATCTCGTGAGTGCCGAAAAGGGACATTTGCGACCCATCATCTGCTTCAACAAGGCCGATCTGGTGGATTTGGTCAATTACCAGTGGCTGATAGGCATGTACAGCCAGCTCGGCATCCCGGTAATTCCGACCAGTGCCCGTACCGGGATGGGAATCGATCGGCTACGGCAACTTCTCAAAGACCGACAAACCGTTTTTGCCGGACAGAGCGGCGTCGGCAAAAGTTCCTTGCTCAATGCCATTCAGCCCGGCCTGCAATTGAAAGTTCGTGAGGTCAGCGAAGCCACACAGAAGGGCCGCCATACGACCACCACCGCTGAATTGATTGGCCTCGATTTCGGAGCCTGGGTTGTGGACACCCCAGGCATCCGCCAATTCGCATTGTGGGAAATTGCCCTCGAGGAACTCGACGGCTACTTTCCGGAATTTCGCCCCTTTGTAGCCCATTGTCAATTTCCCGGTTGCTCGCATACGCACGAGGCTGGCTGCGCTGTGAAGGAAGCGGTGCGGCTCAGGCAGATTCCCATGCAGCGTTATGAGACTTACCTGGGTCTGCGTCAGGGCGAAACTTACGAGTAACGTATGGCCTGGAAACTCGCTTTCAGCAGCAACGCCTATCTGCGCTACAGTTTTCCCGAGGCAGCACGGCGGATTCGTGCCGCTGGCTATCAGGGTGTGGAATTGCTTGCCGACGTGCCTCATGCCTGGCCGGTTTTCTTACTGGAAGAACAAAAACAGGCCATTCGACATGCCCTGGCAGAAACCGGGCTGGCGCTGGCCAATATCAATGCCTTCATGATGAATGCCGTTGCCGACCCCCGCCAGCCATACTGGCATCCTTCCTGGATCGAACCAGATCGCCACTACCGTCAGGTGCGCATTGAGCACACTTTACGAGCCTTGCAGCTGGCACAGGAGCTGGGCGCTCCAAGCATCAGCACCGAACCTGGCGGTCCTCTCGAACCAGGCCAGAGCTGGCATCAGGCACTGGACATTTTTCTTGAAAGCCTGGCTCCCGTGGCCGAACGGGCTGAACGACTCGGTGTGCAGTTGCTGGTCGAGCCAGAGCCAGGCTTGCTGATCGAAAACGCTGACCAGTTCGAGGAATTCATGGATCGTGTTGCGTCTCCGGCAGTGGGTCTCAACTGCGATATTGGTCATTTTTACTGTGTCGGTGAAGAGCCTGCGCAGGTCATTCGACGCCTGGCCCGGTACATCCGCCACGTCCATCTCGAAGACATCCCCGCGAACCGTCGCCACCAACATCTCATTCCTGGAGACGGCGCGATTGATTTTGCCTCGGTTTTTGTGGCTTTAGCCGAGATCGGCTATCAGGGTTGGATCACCGTGGAGCTTTATCCGTATCTCGATGACCCCGATCGGGCTGCGCGTACTGCCTATGAGCGATTGCTACCACTGCTGGAGGCATTCGCCCGGCAGCCAGCATAGTTGCCGTAGTACGCTCCGGATTGCCGCCGTTGGGGCAACGCGCTTTCGACTGGTCCACCGATACTCCAAAAATGGACGACACTGCCTTCGCCCGACGAATACTGCGAGCGAGAGCGTCCCTTTTTGCCGGACCGTTACAAATCTTCCGCAACTGTGGCAATCAGTGCTCACTCAACAACCGTTGTTTGGTGCATTCAAAATCAGGACTGTTCGGCGATTGTTGCACCTGGGCTTCCAGACGGGCAATTTCTTGCTGTAGTTGTTCGACTTCCTCCAATTTTGCGGCCAGCAATTCCCGCAATCGGCGGAGACGTTTCTGCGGTGTTTGGCCGGTCAGCCGTTGCACCAGTTCGAGCAGTAAGAATGCCCGCCACATGCGAGTCAACAGCGCACGCAGCCGGTACACCCGCCCAAAGCGTCCCAGTTGCTGTAGCCGCAAAATCCGAAGTAACCGCAGTGCTGGTACGAGATCCGTCAACAACACTGGCAACAATTCAGCCAGAGGCAGAACTACGATCAGCAATTCAATCCAGTGCCGAACACAGAATTGCAGTTTATTTTCGCTCAGGCTAATCAGCAGGATAAATTCCAGCGCGAATGCCGACCAGATCACCGCCGAGCAAACATCCAGGGTCAGGCCAAACCAGGGGTAGATTTTCCGCCATTCCTCCCAGCCAAACTCCAGCACCAGAATCGGCAAGACCAGCAGGGCCAGCACGATCATCGGCACACTAAAGGCCCGTTCCAATCGCCGGTACAGCTCTTTGTCAGCCCGTTGCCAGCCGAGAAACGGGATCCAGAGTTCTTCTCGCCGGAAGTAACCCCGAAATCCCAGTCGTAATGGTGGCAGGACAGCAACGAGTAAAGCCGGCAGCAGCCCTTGCTTCCATTGACCACGGATGCAGGCCAGGTGCAATCGCACCGCTGCCTCTAACCAGAACGCTGGCCATACGACAATCAACGTTCCAGCCATCAGCCGAATCTCTATCAGTGCAACGTCTTCGCGGGTGTAACGGTGAGAGAACCCGGCCAGGGCAGCCAAATGTACCAACGCCAGCGTGAAATAGATTGCCGAAAGGAGTGTCTCCGCGTTCGGCCTCGCAAGCGAATTGATTACGCCAGCTGGTGTTTTTTCGGTCTCTGTTTGGGACATGGCATCTAATCAACCTCTTGTACCCGGCGTCGTGTATGCTAGGATCATACCCATAAGACGGCAAACCAGGCATTTTGCCTTCCCTGGTAAGCACCGGGTTCTGTCAAGCAGGGGAAGTTTCATGGCCCAATTGGCAACCTGTCCTCATTGCGGACAGCAGATCGCTCTTCCAGCGGGATTGACCGGACTAAAGCGAGGCATGTGCCCGATCTGTCAGCGTCAGTTTATCATTGAAGCAAACGAAAACACCGTTCGGATATTAGCCGGCGTTCCAACAGAAACAGGACCTGCCGAAACCACTCAGGTTCCTTCGCCACGCCTTCGGCCCTGGGAATACCAGTTTGATTTCGGGGTTATCTTTAGCAAGACCTTTTCTTATTATGGCTCGGCTTTTCTGGCCGCTATCGTGTTAGCCCTGGTGGGTTTGTTTCTAAATCTCGCCGGTCGGCTAAGCATGAGAGCGCTCGCCTTCGTGCTGGGGCAGTTCGGCTTTATTGGGTTAGTGATACTGATTCTGATCGGTTTAGCAGTTTCGGTGGCGGCTTTTCCCTTCTTATTTGGTTACTTATCTGCGTGCCTGTCTATCGCTCGCCGTAAGGGATGGGACCTGTCCAACTTTTTCGATCCGTATCGCAATTTCAGCGGGTTTCTCATGATGCTCCTGACACTGCTGGGCTGCATGATTGTGCTGGCTGTAGTTATTTTTGGGACGTACTTACTTTTCGCGATTTTAGTCCCTCCCAACAAGGGTCCGGCTCCATGGATGGGCATGGTATTCGCTCTTCCGGCTATAATCCTCGAAGTTTTGGTTTTCCTCTTCATCTTGCTCCGTTATTTTTCCCTCGCACCGTATTTCCTGCTGGACGGTTATGACATCAACAGAGCAGTGCGCATGACTGGCCAGGTAACTTCCCACTGGAAATGGTTGTACTGGTTAGTGCTGGTCTTCTATAACCTGGCGTTGGGACTTATCCAGCTTGCGATAGCACTGGCGGCTGCAATCGCACTAAGTCAATTGGGGAGATTGGTCGGTGGCTTGCTAAATGCGGTGACCAACGCCATCATCTCGGCGATCTTTTCTCCGCTTATGTTGCTTCCGTGGGCAGTTGCGTATGTTGAAATGATGAAGCAGATTCGTGGAAAAGCTGTCAGCCGAGTATAGTCGCCGCCAACTGCGGTGCTTAGTCGTCATCTTTGTCCTTGATATGTGGGAAGACAAATGCGGCACGGACTGGCGGAGGCATGGGACTATCAGGGCCTTTGATCGAACGCCAGATTATTTCGTTGAACAGGATGTCGTCAATGGCGTCCTCTTTGGTCAAGTCCATTTTCTCGGATAAATCCGCTCCCCAGGCGGTTGGTTTGTTGCGCTCATTCAAATCTACCTGCGGTTTAACCGCTTCGTAGGGAGTAAAATCGGGTTTGCTGGTAAAGGAGTTATACATCGGTCGGGCAGCCGCATCAAACTGACTCATAGGTTGCAAGCCTAGGATCAATTCCATCGTGCGAAGCATGCTGCTCGTCGAGTAGAGTGTAGAATCCACAAAACGGCGTTTGGTATAAGGACTGATTACTAAAGCCACTGTGCGATGCGCATCAACATGATCCGGGCCGTTTTGAGCATCATCCTCGACGACGAATATAGCCGTTTCTTTCCAGAAACGGCTCTTAGAAATCGCTTCCACCACCATACCTAAAGCTAAGTCATTATCGGCTACCATGGCTCGCGGTGTCCAGGCACCAACCCGGGTGCCGGCGGTATGATCGTTCGGCAGACGCATGATAATAAAGCGAGGCATGTCGCCCTTTTGTTCCCAGGCACGCAGTAGCTCGATAAAGCGTTCAGCCCGCTTGACGTCGGGATAATCAAGGTCCCAACCGCGATACCAGGGATCGAAATGACCCTCTAATGACTTGACTCGTGCCCGGCCTGGGTCTTTCAGAGTCTTGCCGGTCTCAATAAACTCACCCAGACTATAGTAACTTACACCAGCTTCGCGACAGCGCTCCCATATATAGCCCCCGGCTGGACGTGCCAAATGTTCCTTTTCTCCTTCCGAGGGATAAAAACTAAGTTTTTTCTTCGGACTGCCGCGATAAGTTAGAGGCCAGATACGTTCGACGAAATCGGTGCAGTAGGCAGCTGTGCTCCATTCATGTCCATCCGCGGAAACCTCGCTTTCTACATAGAAGTTATCGAGTAACACAAACTCCCGGGCAAGTTTGTGATGATTAGGAGTGACTGGTTCGGGGAACAGGCATAGATTCGGATCGCCGTTACCTTCAGGCATATCTCCGAAAACCTGGTCATAAGTGCGATTCTCTTTGATGATATAAATGCAGTATTTGATAGGAGACGGGTCACCGACTTTGGCGGGGATAGGATTGTCGGGTTCCCGTTCTGCAGTAACGCCAAGGTCGCGACGGAGCGGGCTGCATTCATAAGCCTGCCGTGTGTAGTGGGCCATTTGTTTAGGGTCGGGGAGATTGATTATGGAAAGCGTTCCGCGAAACAGGCGGGCAATATACTGCCGGGTCGTTCCACCCGTGGGGACACCTGGTTGCGGACCCTGAGGATTAGCCAAGGGCGTGACGCCCTTGCCGTTCGTAACATAAATCTGCTTGGTTTGCGGATTATAACGAACGCAAGTGGGATACCAGCCGACTGGAATAAAACCCAGTGGCTTCGCTTTGCCACGTTCGGCCACACTGAACAGGGCGAGATTATTGTTATCTGCATTGGCGACAAACAGCATTTTGCCATCCGGTGTTAGTGCGATACTGTTCGGGGTGTTGCCGACCGGAGCCGTCGGGTATAAGGCGCAATGTAACGTCTCTATACCGCGTCCGGTTTCAACATCTATAACGCTAACTTTCGTCGAATTGGCACAGGCCACATAGAGGGTCTTCCCGTCGGGTGCCAGGAGCATTTCGGTCGGATGCTTTTCCGTCGGCCAGGTAGCAACAATTTGCTTAGTATCTAAGTTTAGAACAGCGACGGCTTCCTTGGCCCAGAGACTGATATAGAGTCGGCGCCGCGTTGGGTCGGGGAGCACGGTATAAGGATGGCTTTGTTCGGGCAATCGGATAACTTCATAAGTGGCTTGTTCGCGTAAAGGGCGAATGCTTATAGCGTCTCCAAAGACGCCTGCCGCATAGAGGGTGGTTGCTTCCTGGTCGAGTGCAATTCCGGCCACAACAAAGGTGGATTTTTCATCGGCAACAGGCCAAGTGTGGTGGCGAAAGAGCAATCCGTCATCGAATTGCCATTCGTGCACAAGTTCAAACTCGCCGCCGCTTGCAAATAGCCGATCGCCTTTAGGCGAGAAGCACAGTCCATAAAAGGTCTGTTCGATCGGGATGCGGCAGGTAATTCGCCTGCGTTGGGTATCCACGACAATGACTTCATGCTCGCTATGGCCGGCATGGAGTATCGCCAGCCACCGGCCGGAAGGATGTAATGCCATATTCACAGGGAAGTCGCCGAGTTCAACCTGAGCACCAGCAGGGCGCAGCGACCATTGATTGGGAAGTTGAACTCGGCCGTCTGGTTGGGGGCCAGGAAGAACAGGTTTGGCTTTCGTCGGTTTTTGTTCTCCCGGCACCATCTGCCCGGAAAGTAACCACACACTTAAGGTGCTCACCAGTACCGCCGCAAGATAGTGCAGCCGAGCAAGTAGGGCCTTCTTCATAGCTGGCATAGTCGGGCTCCTAATGGCTCCAGTCGCCTACGTTGTTCTTCGCGCGCAGAACATTGCCTGCGTTAAGTTACGAGGCGGAAATTATTCCGGCAGCAGTACGAGACGCTGTGGCGGTGCCGAGAGGAACACGGTCTGACCGGTGCTCAGCTCTGACCATTGGCCAGCAGGCACACGCCAATCCAGGCTCAAATCGCCGGCTACAAGCTCTACGGCAAAGCTATCGCCGTGAAATTGAATGCGCTTGACGGTTGCTTCGAAGCTATTTTCAACCGACAGCGGGCCAGGTTGCCAGTGTTCAGCTCGCACAAGACAGTAAACGGTCTGACCGTCGGCGAGTGCGGCGGGCGGAGGAGTAACGGTACGCCAGCGTCCCAGCGGCGTCTCCACCAGATGGCCATCGTGGGTTCGCCCCAGATAACGACCTGGCAGGATGTTACCTCCGCCGAGAAAGGTTGCGACAAATCGAGTCGTGGGCAGTTCGTACACCTGCCGCGGTGAGCCGACCTGGAAAACGCGACCCTGATGCAAAACCGCCAGCCTGTCTGCCAGGGCGAGGGCTTCTTCCTGGTCGTGGGTTACGTAAACGGTGGTAATGCCCAGGGTGCGTTGCACACGGCGGATTTCCTCTCGCAATTCCTGACGCAGGGCTGCATCCAGATTGGATAGCGGTTCATCGAGAAGCAATAGCTGCGGTCGAACGACTAACGCACGGGCCATGGCGACTCTTTGTTGCTGGCCTCCCGACAATTGCGATGGGTATCGGTCGCGGCACTCCTCCAGGCGCATGAGGCGTAACATCTCTTGCACCCGGCGTTCAATTTCCGATGCTGAGAAGCGACGGACTTGCAGACCGTAGGCGATATTTTCAAAAACGCTGCGGTGTGGCCAGAGGGCATAATGCTGGAACACAATGCCTAAATTGCGTTTCTGTACGGGCACGTGTCGCATCGGCTGGCCGTCGAAATAGATTTCGCCGCTATCCGGTTCCAGAAAACCCGCTATGAGCCGTAACAGGGTGGTTTTCCCACAACCAGATGGCCCGAGGAGAAAGAATAACTCGCCCGAGGCGATCTCCAGACTCACCTCATCCACGGCCACAGTCTGCCCGAAACGTTTGCTTACCCGGTCAATGCGTACCGTGGTCATAGGTATCCCTTTCGCCGGCGATCTTTTGATTCTCGCGACGGCTAGCTGTACCTGCTCAACGTTTTACCTTGCCACGGGGCAAATGGAAACTTACGCTGTCATAGGAACACCAATTTCGGAAAGCTTGTGCGGCGGGGATGGGGGCCCTGCATCTGAGTGGAGGAACAAACATGTGGTGGCGAATCTTCGCAGCGATGGCACTGAGTGCACTATTCGGCTCGGTTGTACCGGGGCCGGGACTGGCACAGGAACCGCCGGAGAAATCCGGTTCGGCAAACCCAACCGGGTCGTCTGCCCCTGGTGAAAAACCGGCTCCTGCCAAACCGGCGAATCCGGATGAAGCGAACCTGGCCAGTCGCCTGGATAAATTACAGCAGGAGCTAATGCAGCTGAGCAAGGCCGTCGGCGAGCTGAAGCAGGAAATAACCGTGTTGCGCCAGGGTGTGGCGACGGTGGATAAGAGCGTTGACGAACTGAAAAAAGACGTGGCGGCCGTCAACACTGTTCTGCAGCAACAAATGCTGGCTAAACGGCTCGACCTGCTCGAACAGGAACTGGCTCGCCTTCGCGACACGTTCAAACAGGAAATGGACCGGTTGCAATCCTCGATCGCTCAACGCTCCGCACCGGAAGTGCGTAAAGCATTTGCGGCTCCGATCGCCACCGGTCAGGTGATCATCCGTAATGATTGGAGCTTGCCAGTCACGGTAAGCGTGGATGGCATTGCCTACACCGTGTCTCCCGGCCAGGAACAGCGAGTCGTCCGTACTCCCGGAACGTTTACCTACGAAGTGCACGGCTGGCAGGCACCTCGCAGTCGAACGCTGGAAGCAGGCGAACAATTCCTCATTCGCATCGCCCATCCGTAAGAGGCGATGTGCCAGGACGGCATCACCAGAACAGGGACGGTTTCCATGATCATCACGCTGGACGGTCCGGCTGGGGCAGGGAAAAGCACAGTAGCGCGAAAGTTGGCTGAACGCCTCGGATTCACCTATCTGGACACAGGTGCGATGTATCGAGCAGTCGCCCTGGCAGTTCGCCAACGCGGAATCGCGCCGGATAATGAACAGGCCCTGGCCGAGCTCCTGCCGCAACTGCGTCTGGAATGGAAGCAGGGGCGGATTTACCTGGCTGGTGAAGATGTCAGTGAGCAAATCCGCCAGCCGGAGATTACCGAGTTGTCGCGACGCATAGCCGATAGCCCCACGGTGCGGCGATTTTTGAGCGACTGGCAACGCCGAATCGCCCACAATACCAACCTCGTTACCGAAGGCCGCGACCAGGGTACGGTCGTTTTCCCGCACGCGGAGTGCAAATTCTTCCTCACCGCCTCACCGGAAGTCCGAGCCCGCCGTCGCTGGGAAGAGTTACGCAAACGAGGCATTGCTCTCACGCTGGAGGAAGTTTTAGAGCAGCAACAGCAGCGCGACCTTCAGGATGCCACGCGAGCCTTGGCCCCGATGGTCCCCGCTCCGGATGCGGTGGTCGTGGACACTACCGGTCTTTCGGTGGACGAGGTGGTCGCCTTGCTCGAACAGCACATTCGTCCCCGGATGTCTGAGCAATTTGCCTCGCTACAACCCGCCGACAAAGAAGTCCCCTGATTAAGTGCCGAAACTCCAACCAGGGAGACGACACTGACTGCGTCGCGATGGGTTCGCTTGCGTGCGAGTGTGCTGCTCATCGCCAGCGTTATCAAGCGCCTGCGGAGGCGGTGAATGAGAGGCGGCGCTGGGCCAGCTGCAAAGCACACTGTGCGATGCCGTGAGCGTCGAGACCAAGGTCGGTCAGTAACTCAGCGCGTTCGCCGTGTTCGATAAAGCGGTCGGGGATGCCGAGGCGATGAATATGGCGGGTGTCGAGACCGGCATCGTTAGCGGCTTCCAGAACAGCGCTCCCGAATCCACCTTCCAATGTGCCTTCTTCCACGGTGATGACAAAAGGCAACTCGCGGACAGCGGTCAGTATGGTCTGGCGGTCGAGTGGTTTGGCGAAGCGTGCATTGATCACGGTCAGTTCCAGGCCATGCTGCGTGCGGAGCTGTTCGGCGGCCTGGCAGCCCTGAGCCAGCAAGCTACCGTAAACGATCAGTGCACCGTCGTGTCCCCGGCGAAGCACTTCTGCCTGGCCCAGACGAACCGGTGCCACCTGTCGAGGCACGCGGTCGAGATTGGCTTTGGGATAGCGCAGGGCGGTGGGATGCTTTTGTTCCAGGGCAAACTGAAGCATAGGGGCGATGTCGAGTTCATCCCCGGGAGCCATGACGATGAAGTTTGGGAACAATCGTAGATACACCGTGTCGAAAACGCCGTGATGCGTGGGGCCATCGGGGCCGGTCAGGCCGGCGCGATCCAGGCAGAAGACCACAGGCAAATCCTGCAGGGCTATTTCCTGGAACAGTTGGTCAAAAGCCCGCTGCAGGAAAGTCGAATAAATAGCGACAATGGGTCGGATGCCTGCCTTAGCCAGCCCCGCAGCAAAGGCAACCGCGTGAGCTTCGCAGATTCCTACGTCAAAAAAGCGGTCGGGAAAATCGCTGCGAACCTTTTCCAGTTTGTTGCCCTGGCACATGGCCGCGGTGATCGCCACAACGCGACGGTTCTCGGACATGAGTTGGTAGATGGTGCGGCTGACGGCATCGGTATAGGAAAGCTGGCCGGCCCGCTTCAGTTTCAGGATGTTGCGCTGGGCATCTACCTCCTCAATGACCGGCGGAGCATGGAACGTGACCGGGTCCTGCTCGGCTTGAGGAACGCCCCGGCCCTTCTGGGTCAGCACGTGCAATAGGATAGGGCCGTCCTGTTGCTTGAGATCGTGCAGCCAGCGACGCAGCCCGAACAGATCGTGACCGTCCACGGGACCGAAATAGCGCAGGCCCAGTTCTTCAAAAAGCATGCCGCCGGTGAAAAATGCTTTGAGAGCATCGCGGGCATGCTCGAAATAATGCGTGGCCACAGCCCCCACCAGCGGTAGTCGCGCCAGCAAATTCTGCAGAGCGGCTTTGCTGTCCTGGTACAAATGCGTCAGCCGCGCACGATCGAGCATCTGCGCCAGCCCACCGACCCGCGGACAAATGGACATTTTGTTGTCGTTGAGAATGATGATCAGCTTCTTTTTCAGCCCGCCGGCATTGTTCATCGCCTCGTAGGCAATACCGCTGGGCAACGCACCATCACCGATGACAACAACCGTGTGGCGGTCGGCTTCGCCGAGCAATTCGTCGCCGACTCGCAAACCCAGACCGCAGGAAATGCTGCAACCGGCGTGTCCCGTGAGAAACAAATCGTAAGGACTTTCCGCTGGGTTGGGATAACCCATCAGGCCGCCTTTGCTGCGAATGGTGTCGAACAAATGGTAACGACCGGTGATGAGTTTGTGCGGATAAATCTGATGCCCTGTGTCCCAGATCAACCGATCGCGGCTGAAATCAAAGGTCAAATGCAGTGCCAGGCACAACTCCACGACACCGAGGTTGCTGGCAAAATGTGCAGAGCGCAGGCGCAACACCCGCACCAGTTCGTCGCGGATTTCCTGGGCGAGCTCCAGCAATTCGGCATCAGAAAGGCGGTGCAAATCCGCGGGTGTGCGAATTTGCGGGAGAAGCTTTGCTGAAGTCATGCCGCGGTAACTTTTTCCCGTCCGTAGCTCTTCGACCGGAGCCATCCTGCTCCTGGGATGTTGACCCCGGAACATTATAGAAAACATCAGCGACTGCGACGCACGACCAGTTGCGCCAATAGCCGCAATTTGTCGCCCGAATTGCCGAAAATGCCCAAAGCCTCCTCCGCTTGCTGTCGGGCCAGTTCCATTTGCCGACGGGCTTCTTCGACACCACAAAGGCCGGGGAACGTTAATTTACCCCGACGCGCATCTTTGCCGACGCGCTTGCCGGTCTGCTGTTCGTGGCCTTCGACATCGAGCAAATCGTCAGCGATTTGAAAAGCCAGTCCCAGAGCCGCCGCATATTTGTCCAGCGCGAACAACTGCTGCCAGGCCAGGGAATCAGACGAGGCATTCGGCGGCAGTGTCTGGCTGGATAGTAACAGTTCGGGTTGCTGCAAGCGGTGCCAGTTGGCGATGCAACCACCGAGTCGTGCAGCGGCTCGAAAGAGGGCAGCGGTTTTTCGGGCGTGGATGCTGGACAGAACAGTCAAGTCCTGGGGTAACGCGTGCCGTTCCGCCAGCAAATCATCCATTTGCCCGCCAACCATTCCAGCCATCCCCGCTGCCCGGGCCAGAGTTTGCACGCATACGCTGGCCAGAGCCGGCGGCGAAATGGTGCAGAGTACCTCGAAAGCCAAAGTCAACAAAGCATCGCCGGCCAGGATAGCGGTTGCCTCGTCGAATTGGCGATGGCATGTCGGACGACCGCGACGCAGGTCATCATCGTCCATGGCTGGCAAATCGTCGTGAATCAGCGAATAAGCGTGAACCATTTCAACCGCACAGGCAGCGGGCAATGCCGAGCGATAATCGGCACCGCAAGCCTCAGCGCTGAGCAGCGTCAAGATGGGTCGCAAACGTTTGCCGGGCCCGAGTAACCCATAGTGCATGGCTTGCCGTAACCGCTCCGGCACATGGGCTTGCGGTCGGAGATAGGCTTCCAGCGCTTCTTCAATAACCTGCCGCAGTTCGGCAAATGGCCAGTCGTTCATAAGCAGCGCCAGATCAAGTGGTCTTGGACTGGGCAGCGGAAGCACTGTTGGCGGCCCGGCCGGGAGTAGCTTCCTCTTCCGGCAACGAGAAAGGTCGAACCACGGCCTCTCCGCGTTCCGATAAGCCGACCAGTTCCTGCACGCGCTGCTCGGCACGTTCCAGCAACTGATAGCATCGCCGCAGCAGCTTCACTCCTCGCTCGAAACAAGCCAGCGCGTCTTCCAGCCCCAACTGGCCGTGCTCGAGCGCATCCACTTGTTTTTCCAACTCCGTCAACGCCTGTTCAAAGCTCAGTTGCACAAGCGTCTGGTCGAATTCATCTGCGGTCATGAGTGAGCATCTCCCGGAGATTGTACGCTTTCGACACGACTGCGCAGGCAGCCCCGAGCCAGCTGGGTAATCAAACAATCCCCTACCGCTACCTCATCGCTACTGCGGAGCAACGCTTTTTCCCCTTCTTTCCACGTCAAGCTGTAACCTCGCTGCAGGACCTGCAGGGGACTGAGAGCGTGCAGCCGACTGCTCAGCAAAGCCAGTTGCTGTTTTCGCTCCGACAGGAAATGCTGCATAGCCTGGTGCAACTGGGAACCCAGATCGTCCACCAGCTGCACTTTTTCCTTGATACGCTGGAGGGGGCGGCGAAAAACCGGATGCCGCAGAAAACTTTCGAGATGCCGTCGAGCATTTTGCACTCGGCTCCGCAACGCCTGTTCGAGTCGCCGTTTCCACGTTTGCAGCAGCTGCCGCATTTCCTGTTGGTCGGGAACGACCATTTCAGCGGCCTCACTGGGCGTGGCGGCGCGTTTGTCGGCGGCATAATCAGCAATCGTCCAGTCCACTTCGTGGCCAACCGCAGAGATCACAGGTACGCCATTTTCACTGCAAGCACGAATAGCAAAAGCAACGCATTCTTCGTTGAAGGCCCACAGGTCTTCGGCACTTCCTCCGCCTCGGGCCACAATCACCACGTCCACTACTCCGCTCAACCGACCAAACCAGCGCAGGGCTTCCGTGATCTCCGCCGGAGCCGTTTCGCCCTGTACGGTTACGGGACGAATCCAGATCTCTGCGAGTGGCCAGCGGCGTCCCAGAATGCGCAACATATCGCGGATTACCGCGCCGCGTGGACTGGTGACGATGCCGATACGTCGCGGCACACGGGGTAATGGCCGTTTTCGTTCCGGGGCAAACAAGCCAAGTTTTTGCAACTTTTCGTACAGCTGCCGAAAAGCCAGCTCCAGCGGGCCCAGACCACGCGGTTGCATCTCGCGGACGTACAGCTGGTAATCGCCCCGTGGCGGAAAAACGCTTACCCGTCCACGCACGAGAACCTGCAAGCCGTCGTGAACCCGAAACCGCAACCGTTTCGCTGCATCCCGCCACATAACACAGCGTATTTGCGCTGTCTCGTCCTTGAGGGTGAAATACACGTGTCCAGACATGTGCTCCTTATGGTTGGAAATCTCGCCACAGACCCAAACGTCGTCGAACGCTTCTTCGAGCAGTTCCCGGATAAGCGCGGTCAACTGCGAGACGGTCAGTGCCGACACCGCTTTCGCACCGGGTGGAGATGGCGGCGTGTCAAAAGGTAGCATGGCTGAGGACTGGCTCACGGTTGAAACTCGCTTTCTGCGGGCATGATGAAATCGGCCAGGAAAATCTGCGACCCGGCCATTCGTCCATCCCGTGTTGAAGTCCACATCAGTTTCTTGCCGTCCGGGCTGAATACCGGCAGGACATCGGCTCCCGGTGCATAAGTTATTCTAACTTTCCGACGGGTGGCGACATGCATCAGCCACAAATCATAATTCGGCCGAACTGCCGGATTGGAATGATCGGCAGCTGCGTAAATGATATGTTGACCGTTCGGGTGCCAGTAAGGGCCCCAGTTGACGCCTTCAGTGTCGGTCAATTGTTCCTCACCAGTACCGTCGCTGTTGATGACGAAAATCTGAAGGTAATCTTTTTTCCTGCGGTCGGCACGGAAGATGACGCGCTTACCATCGGGCGAAAAGAATGGCCCACCGTTGTAACAACCGGGAGCATTCGTCAATTTGCGAACGTTGCGACCATCGCTGTCCATAATGTACAGTTCCAGGTTGCCATCGCGTGCCGAGCAAAACACAATCTGCTTGCCGTCCGGCGAGTAACTTCCTTCAGCATCGTATCCCGGCGTATCGGTTAAACGCCGCAGGCTCGTACCGTCCAATCGGCATTCGAAAATGTCGAAGGCCGGGTCGAAAACCCATTCGTAGCGGCGAGGCTTGCCTTGTTTCGCTTCCGCAGCCCGCCGTTCCAGCTCCTCCCGTTGTTTCCGCGGGGCTTCCGGATCGAGATGGGTGCTCGCAAAAATCAATTTTTCTCCGCTCGGATGAAAATAGGCGCACGTGCAACGCCCCACACCGGGACTGACGCGCCAGGTTCGACCGCTAGCAAGTTCCATCACGTATATCTGGTAAAACGGATTCGCTCCCTTCTCTTCCGCCTGGAAAACGATGTGCCTCATGTCCGGCGAAAAATACGCCTCGCCCGCTCGCTCAAAGCCAAACGTCAGCTGACGGATGTTGCGTAGATATTTCGCCTCGGCTTTTGTCCAATCCAGCTCACTCTGGTTCACGGCAGGTCCCAGACTCACTCCGAGCAGCACCATCATCGCCAGACTGCGTTGCATGAGGATCTCCTTCAATCGGTTCGACGTAACTTCCGTTCCGGTGCCATTATATAGCTTTGGCCATGTGCAACGGCGCGCTGCCTTTCGCTTCGTTAACCGCAAGCAATCGTGCATTCCGCCAGTTTTTCGCGGTTCCTTCGCCGAATCTTCACACTCGATTGCTATAATCCCGGCGAACCTTGATAAGAAACTAAGTCTCCAGGTCAGCATCGCAGCTAATCAGGGGTGGAGGCAATTAGCAACTAAGCTCTGAACAGTCTAAGCCGGTCAGGCTCCATCAATGGAGACGAAGCTTATGCTGGCTAACCTAAATCCAGGAGGAAGCTTAGATGTCGGCACGAATCTCCGACGAAGAGGCAAGATGCAACCCATGCGGCAAATGTGGGCATGTGGCTCTAAACATTAGGAGCGAGCCGATGGATGTGAAGAGCACTAAGCAGAGCCTTGCTAAGCATTGGAGGATTACCATCATGCGAGAGAGAAACAATGTCAAGGGGGATTCCCGCTTCAACCGCAAAGATGGGAGGATGACCATGCTGCGAGAAGGAAGGAAAAGCCATGCCTTTACGCTGGTCGAGCTGCTGGTGGTAATCGCGATCATTGCCTTGCTGGTATCGCTATTGCTGCCGGCGATCCAGAAAGCTCGGGAAGCAGCGAACCGTGCCCGCTGCATGAATAACATGCGGCAACAGGGTATTGCAATCCACAATTACCACAGTGACCGCAATAAGTTTCCTCGCAGTGGTGAGCATCTGGTCACGTGGACGGACGGCAACGTGTATAAAACCCAGTGCTTTCATAGTCCCTGGACAATACTTTTGCCTTACCTGGACGAAGAAGTTGCCTATACGGACATGGATTTGACTTTACGCTACAACGAGGGAATTAATGCCACCCTAGCCAGTCAGGGCCGGGGACCAGGAAAGGTGATCAAGACCCTGCTCTGCCCGACTAATCCTCTACGCAGCTCGCCGCGCGACTCGGAAGGATATGCTGCTTCGGATTACGCTGTGCTTCCTTATGTTGAGATTAGCAGTGCCAATGCTGCAGCCACCGGCTTGCCCGCTGGCAGGTTTGCTTCGGCATTCACTTCTGACCCGTATCCGCTTTCTTACTACAAAAAGTATTCGGTCAATAGCGGAGCTCCGTGCTTCGTAAGTGATAAAAAGAGCGTGCAGTTGCTGGAAAGTTCGGCGATCAAGGCTATGGGTGGTATCGATCTTAGTTATGGCGCATCGAATATAACACAAATTGCTGACGGCACTTCTTATACCATCCTCGTTTACGAAGATGTTGGTAGGAATTCCACGATGATCGGGGATCCTGGTTCCTCCGGCTTGCCCGTAAACAACTATCACGATCCGGTAACCGGCTGTGGTCGTGCTCACTGGCGCTGGGCGGAACCTGATAATACCTCAGGCTGTTCACAACCATTGAATAACAATCCCCGACCTTTTGGAGGGCCTCCAACCTGCCCGTGGACGTATCACGATTGCGGTCCGAACAATGAATGGTTTAGTTTCCATGTCGGCGGTGCCTACGCATTATTCGCGGATGGAAGTGTGCGCTTCGTATCGGAAGGTATCACTCTAAGAGTGGTCTTCGCTCTCGGTACGCGGGCCGGTCGGGAAACGGTCCACCTGGAAGATTAGTCGTGGTAAGTTAAGGTACGCGCGATTCTTCGAGATGACACCACATCCCCACATTTAGAGTCCTATAGTCCCCCGAGCCTCTAAGGTAAGGGGGACGTCCCTTTATTAGAAACCCAACTTTACGACTAATACACGGGAATGGCTGGCAGAATCTTCCTAATCGGATGGCATAGATAGAACACCGACATAGGCGGTGTGTAAGCAAGCTGTACAGAAAGGAGGAACTAAGCATGACGAAAGGTGTCCGCGCAAGTGTGCTGTGGCTGGGTGCTTTGATAATGGTCGGGGGTTTAATGTGCGGCTGCGGAGGAGCGAAACATCCGGTGGTGCGGGTGAAAGGGCGGGTGGTCTTTGAGGATGGCAGACCTTTGCCGGTGGGCACGCGAATCATTCTGGAACCGGTGGACCCGGATCGGAAACCGGCAACCGGCGAAGTCAAGGACGATGGATCGTTCGAACTCAAGCATAGTGGTGGTGCTAATGGTGCGGAGATCGGCAAATACCGGGTGCGGATCGCCGCTCCGGCCAATGATAGTCAAAACTTCTTCCAGATGGTACCGGAAAGTTATGCCGAGGGCAATGAGCTGATGCTGGAGGTCAAGCCAGACTCCACTGAAGTAACTTTGAAAGTGAGGCGAAAGAACCCTTCCTAAATTATGCCGGCACATTTGCTAAAATCCGTGCGGTCTGTCTGCTGAGCAAAGTTTTTCTGGACTCCCGCGTCGCTATTGCCGATACAAGCGTTAGATTTTCGCCCGGTGCCGCAAGGTGATTGCGCCGGAGCTGGATGTCGGTATTCCGGCGTCCGGTCGGGTGCAATTCGGGGAGGCTTGTACAGACGGAGCTGCTGGGCGTGCGGCGAGGAGAGATTATGAGGCAGACCCACAGCGGAGGAGCTGCGGTGGTGTTGTTGCTGGCTGTGTTTATGGGATGCCAGCAACACAACCTGATTAACGGCCCGGCTTTGCGATACTCGGCGCTTCTGACCTCTCAAAACGACTTGATGCCCGAACGTAGCACTACGCTGCCGGCTGAACCGGCCTTGGTCGCGGACGTTCGTACCGTGCTCAATCCCGACGCCCCCAAACGTTACATTACCCTGGCCGAATGCATTGCCCTGGCCCTGGAAAACGGGCGGGTGTCGCAGGGTGGCAGCATTGCTCCTGTGCCTATTCGCGTTCAAGCGGGCGGTTTCAGCGACCCGGCATTCCTAAGCGATCAGATTCGGGTTCTAGCGTATGACCCTGCGGAGCTTGCGAATGAGATCGAAACGTCGTTAGCCAAATTTGACGCAGTATGGCAAACGGCAATGGTCTGGCAAAAGCAGGACCGGCCCGTAGGTACGGCACTGGAACAGTTCCAGGCTGGTTTTCAAAACGTTATCGAACGCGACATTGCCCAGTTTCAAACCCGGTTGGTCAAACCGCTGCCGACCGGCGGCGTGGCGGGCATTACCTTCCGCACCGATTATGAGTTCTCCAACCTGCCGGCGCGTGTGAACCCGGCCTATCGCCCAGTACTGGAATTCTCGTTTGAACAACCGCTATTGCAGGGAGCGGGGGTTGGCATCAACCAGTTACGAAGCACGCATCCGGGCAGTCTTTTGTTTAACATACCGGTTGGGGGACGTGCCCAGGGAATTCTGCTGGCACGCTTGACTTACAACGCCAGTCAGTTTGAGTTTCAACGCCGCGTTCAGGAGCTGTTATTAGGAGTGGAAAGGGCGTACTGGGATCTGTATTCGGCGTATTGGGAGCTTTTTAGTGCGGAAGTGGGCATGCGGCAGGCGTTGCGGGCTTGGCAACGGGCGAAAGCGCGATTCGATGCTGGCCAGGAGCCGATTTACAACGTCGCTCAGATCGAGGAGCAATATCAAGTTTTCCGTGCCCAGCGGTTGCAAGCTCTGGGACGCGGTGGTGCCAGGCCAGGCGTGCTGGAAGCGGAGCGGCGGTTGCGTTATGTGATCGGCTTGCCCGCGGAGGACGGAACACGGCTGGTGCCTGCGGATGCCCCCACCACAGCGCCGTACCAGCCGAATTTCGAAGAAGCGTTCCGCGAAGCCCTGGTGAATCGCCCGGAGTTGACCTCAACCCGACTGGCGTTGCAGCATGCCCAATTGCAATTACTGGCGGCTCGTGACCGGTTGCTTCCGGATTTGCGCACCTTTGCTACTTACAACGTCAACGCGCTGGGGCGCAAACTCGATGGCGACGATCCCAGTTCCGCTATCCATAACCTTTTCGAGGGACGATTCAACGACTGGCAGGTCGGCCTGATTCTGCAAATGCCGTTAGGCTTCCGCGAAGCCTATTCGGAATTTCGTCAGGCTCAAATCCAGGTGGCCAAATGGACGGTCTTTTTGCGGAATCAGGAAGAGGCAACGAAGTTTCAGTTGCAGGACAGCTACCGGCGGATTATCCAGCTAGTGCAGGAGATTTCCATTCAGCGTGCTCGCCGCGAGGCAGCCCGGCAGGAACTGGAAGCATTCCAGAGCCTTTACGAAGCAGGACAGGCACAAACTCGTGAAGGCCGCGATGTTCTCACCGCTTTGCTCAACGCTCAGCGTGCATTTGCCGAAGCCCTGCGCGATGAATATGTGGCCATTTCTGAGTATAACGTTGCCCTGGCCGAATTCGAGCGCGACAAGGGAACACTACTGCGGCACAACAACGTGACCATTGTGGAAGGGCCATTGCCGGATTGTGCCCGCGCCCGTGCCAGCGAACATATCCGCGAACGCAGCCGTAGCCTGATCTTGCAAGCGGCACCCGACCGTCCACATGCTCCCGCGAGCCCGAATTCCGGCGACGAGTCGCCTTTACCGATCCCAGCCGACGAAGACGGAGTGTTGCCCTTACCACGATTGTTGCAGCAACAGCGAACGTTGCCGCCCCTGCCGGAAACACTTTCGGGTACGTCCAGGCCGATGCGCCAGCCGCTGTCTATACCGTCGGAGCCGCCCGAGGAGAAGCGTTTACCGTTTGCTCCTCCTGCTGGCTCATCGCCCGGGCGAACTCGGCCGCCGTACTTCAGCGGCGAGCAAGTTCCATCAGTTCGTCCCGAGAGTGTGCCGGATCGGTTGCCAGAATTGCCTGCACCCACGCCACTTCCCACCGAGCCACGACCCTGATTGGTCTGGCAAACTAAAAAGTTGCGTCCTCAGGCACACCGCAAGTCATAGCGGTGAGGGCAAGACGACCTTGACTGGTTGAGCAAATCGAAAAGTTGCATGTGTACTGCCAGGAGGCAGTTGGTGTCAGCCGGCGGCCGAAAGTTTTGTATAATGACCCATAGATGCCGACGCATAAAAGGATTGGGCCGATCGCTCAGGCGCAAGTGGCCAGTCCCGATTGGGTCGGTATTGTGAATTTGCTGGCCCCTGGCGATCCGCAGCCGCAATCCTCTGCCGGAATTTGGCCCGGTTGCTCTGGCTTAATTGCGCCTCACCTGAGCCAGCTGACGCGCTAATTACCTGCCCCGATATTCGCGGTAGATCAGCCCATTACGCCTGCCATCCAAAATTCCCGCCCGAATGGAGGCCTACCCATGCCAAAACGAACGCAGTTGCTTCTGGTACTGGGCATCACTCCGTTTATCACCGTGCTGGCAAGCCTGCTCAGTCCCCACCATTTCCAGGCCCAGGAAAAGCCGAACCTTCCTGCTTCGGAGTCGCTGCAACGGCTCAGTGTCCAGCCGGCGGAAGTACATTTGCTACACGGTCGCGACCGACAACAACTGGTGGTAACCGGCGAATATGCCGATGGTGCATTGCGGGACTTGACCCATTCGGTTCGCTATCGGGTCGAACCGCCGCATTTGGCTCAAAGCACCGAGTCCGGCGTGATTACACCACTGGCCGGTGGTTCTGGCTCGGTTGTCGTCGAGTTTGGCAGCAAGCGGGTTGCCGTTCCGCTGCGCGTCGAACACGCCGGCGTGAAACCACCCATCAGTTTCCGCAACGAGGTCATCGCGGCATTCAACGTGGCCGGTTGCAATATGGGAGCCTGCCACGGTACGCCTAACGGCAAAAATGGCTTCAAACTCAGCCTGCGCGGCTATGATCCGGATGCGGACTTCCTCCAGCTGACCCGCGATATGAACGGTCGGCGCACCAATTTGTTGCAACCCGACCTGAGCCTGATTCTGCTGAAAGGTGCTGGCCGCGTTCCTCACGAGGGTGGGCAGCGTTTTGCGGTCGGGTCATTCTGGTACGAAGTGGTTCGGCAATGGATCGCTGAGGGTATGCAGCTGGAAGACAGCCAGCGTGCTGCCCGATTAGAACGGTTGGAAGTTCTGCCCGGGTCGCGGACGCTTATCTGGCCAGGGCAAACGCAGCAGCTGACCGTGCTTGGTTATTTCAGCGATGGCAGCCGGCGCGATGTGACCTTGTTAAGCGTGTTCACTTCCAGCGATGAAACCGTAGCGATGGTAGATCGGCAGGGACTGGTACGCTTCCGCGCTCCGGGCGAGGTAGCCATCCTGGTGCGCTACCTGGAAACCATGGTCACCGTCCGTCTGGCCTTGCTTCGGCCGGATCCGCAATTCGCCTGGCCCAACGTGCCGGAAAACAATTTCATTGACCGGCTGGTATTTGCCAAACTGAAGCGGTTGCAGATTCCGCCTTCGGAGCTTTGCACCGATGCTGAATTCATCCGTCGTGTGTATCTCGATGTTTGCGGCATCCTGCCAACTGCTGACGAAGTGCGGGCCTTTCTGGACGACAAATCTGCGGATAAGCGGCAGAAGCTCATTGACCGTGTTCTCGAACGGCCGGAGTATGCGGACTTCTGGACTCTCAAATGGGCAGATGTGCTCCGCGCCAACCGCAAGACCATGCAGATTGATGGCGTGCATAAATTCCAGGCCTGGCTTCGCAGTCAGATTGCTGCCAACAGACCCTGGAACGAGTTATTGAAAGAGTTACTCACCGCTTCCGGAAGCACCTACGCGAATCCGGCGGCGAACTATTACCGTGTCGCACGCGACCCGGCCAGTCTGGCTGAAACCACGGCCCAGTTATTCCTGGGCATAAGATTGCAGTGCGCGAAATGCCATAACCATCCCTTTGAGCGCTGGACGCAGGACGATTATTACGGCCTGGCGGCGTTTTTCGCTCGCGTCAAACTCAAGAACGACCCGCTCAACGAGCGTCGCCCGGACAAACCTGCTCCTGCTGCGGAGCATGTGTACGTTGACCGCAGCGGTGAGGTGATTCACCCCCGCACGAACCAGCCAGTGCGGCCCAAGTTCCTCGGTGGGGAAGCCATCCGGCAGGAAAATGGAGATCGCCGGATGGCACTGGCGAACTGGCTTGCCAGTCCGGACAATCCATTTGTCGCGCGAGCCCTGGTCAATCGCATCTGGTTCCATTTGTTTGGCCGCGGTATTGTCGATCCACCCGATGATTTCCGCGACTCCAACCCTGCCAGTAACGATGAGTTGCTCGATGCTCTGGCTCGTGAGTTTGTCGCTCACGGCTACGATGCCAAACACATCATTCGTCTCATCCTCAACTCCCGTACCTATCAGCTCAGTGCTCAAACCAACGATCGCAACCAGGAAGATAACAAGTATTTCTCGCACTGTTATCCGAAGCTGTTGCCGGCGGAAGTCTTACTTGACGCTATCAGCCAGGCGACAGGCGTGCCCGAGAGATTTGCCGGTTTACCGTCTGGCACCCGCGCAGTGCAGCTACCCGATGGCGAGGTAAATCACGTTTTCCTCAAAACCTTCGGTCAGCCCGCCCGTGAGCTGGCTTGTGAATGCGAGCGCGAAAGCGAAAGCAACCTCGCCCAGGCTTTGCAATTAATCAACGGCCCCACGATCCATCAGAAGCTCCGCGAACCGAACAATCGTATCGGTCAGCTGCTGGCTAAGAATCTCTCCCCGCAGCAGATTGTCGAGGAGTTGTATCTGAGCACGTTATCCCGCCGACCGGAACCTTCAGAGGTCCAGGCTGCTCTCCAGCATGTCCAGAACAGCTCCGACAAACGTCGAGCCTGGGAAGATGTGCACTGGGCCTTGCTCAACGCCAAGGAATTCCTCTTCCGGCATTGATTGAACTGGCCCCGGACGCTGAAATTCCGCGGCTCACGACTGGATTTGATTGGCGCTGCTGGTCGGTTTCATGGCAGCTAGAAGACGGTCCATCAGGGCCTCGGCCTGGGTTTCCACGACAAACAGGTCGCGGTATTTGGGCGAAATGAAATCCTCTTCAAAAGCGTGCTCGATCCAGGCAAGCAAGTTGTCGAAGTAGCCACATACATTGAGCAACCCGATCGGTTTGCGATGCAGGCGCAGTAACCGCCAGGTAACCATTTCGAAAAACTCTTCGGCTGTGCCATAACCGCCGGGCAGGGCCACAAAAGCATCGGCCTTTTCCGCCATCAACGCTTTGCGTGCATGCATGCTTGGCACAATGTGTAACTCCTTCAAGCCGGTGTGCGCCAGTTCGCTTTCGACCATGCTTTCCGGGATTACACCGATCACCTGGCCACCCAGGGCGAGCATGGCGTCAGCGAGCGCGCCCATCAATCCGACGTGTCCACCGCCATAAATGAGCGTTATTTGCCGCTGGATTAGTGCACGGGCCAGTTGCCGAGCTGCCTCTGCGTATTCTGGTCTGCGACCGAATCGCGAACCGCAAAAGACCGTCACATGGATGCCTTTTGTCACGGTCGTTTTTTCTCCTGATACACCGCCTGGGGGAATGCACAGGCAAATTGGAGCCTTGGCCGATAGTCAGCACCGATGCTATCGAGCCATTCTGCATGACATGGCCAGTTCAGCCCCGCCGTCTTTCAGCGACGCTGCATTTGGCGAGGCCAGTCAGTATCGCCGCGGCGATTGATAGCATGTGTACTATAAGTTATCCGTTGCGCCACGCCAGGTGGACACCGACCAGCGCTGATAGCTCGCAGTGAGCCACAGGAATTGTCGGTTCCGATCCGGTGTCGGGCTGCACCGGGGTTGACCAACACTTTGGCCGCTTCGCAAACGTTAGCTGGTTAATCCCACAACCGCGAGGCGTTATTGCGTCGAAGGGTGCGACCGCTGCAACGCTTGCAGCAGGTCGAGGGCCTTTCCGGAATCCACGGTTTCCGCGGCGATGCGCACGCCGTCGGTCAGGCGGGATACGCGACCGGCCAGTAAAAGCGCCGCTGCTGTATTTGCCAGAACCAGATCTCGAGCCGGGCATTTCGCACCCGACAAAACCGCCACGATCAGTTCGGCACTTTCTTCCGGCCCGCTCACCTGAAAGGCTTCGACAGGATAGCGCGGTAAACCGAAACTTTCGGGATACCACACGGTTGCTTCGACGTTCCCGCCGACTACCTTGCGAACATGGGTCGGTCCGCTGAGCGTAATTTCATCCAGCCCGTCACTGCCGTGCACCACCAGAGCTTCTACCCCACCCAGGCGTGCTAACGTCTGTGCCAGCAAATCAAGAAGCTCCGGTCGGCCAACACCCAGCAACTGCCGCTTCGCACTTGCCGGGTTCAGAAGTGGCCCGAGCAGATTGAAGATGGTGCGAAAACCGAGCCGGCGTCGCACTTCCGCTACCTGGGCCAGCACCGGATGAAACCGCGGAGCAAAACAAAACGCAAACCCGTGATCTCGCAAACACGCCGCCACGTCCGGTGCTGTCAACTCTACCGGCACACCCAACCGCTCCAGGACATCAGCGCTGCCGCTTCTGCTGGAAACACTGCGGTTACCGTGCTTGACCACCGGCACGCCGCACGCCGCTGTTACCAGTGCTGCTGCCGTACTCACGTTGAATGTGCCCAGTTCATCGCCGCCTGTACCACAGGTGTCCAGCACTTCTAACCCACCCGTGGCCACCGGAACCATACGTTGCCGTAACCATTGACACGCCGCTGACAGTTCATTCGGCGTCTCTCCTTTGGCACGCCAGGCTGTCAACAACGCCGCCACCGCGATTTTGTCGCTGGTTTCTTCGGTCATGGCGTGCAGAGCTGCCCACACTTGCTCTGCGCTCAATTCCTGTTTGGCCAGCAGCTGTCGCGTTAAGCTGTGCAAATCCATACAGATACCGACACCCGTTCAACCTGGTTTCAGACCGTCAATATTCGAGTCCATTATGCGTTTGCACTCTCAGTCACTTCCTGGGCACCTGGACATATTTCGCGTTGCCGGTATGCCTGCCTCGTTCTAGGCAGTTCTTGTGTTATACGGGTCAACGCTCAATCTGCCCAGCACCGTGAGCCACACGGTTGACCTCACGCCTGATAAATCGTAGCATTAGTTGTCGCTGCCGGAACAGGGCCTCCGGGCACTTCTGGCCATTCTGAATGCTGCATTCCAAAGCCTGCTTGGCGAACAATGACCCGGCCGGGCGAATGATCACAGCAAGCATTCTGAATGCGACCTGCTGGAACCTGCCTGACGAACGGTGATATGCCAAAGGCTCGACGGACTGCGCGAACGGTCAGCCAGCCTCAGCGACCCTGTCCAGTCCAGCATCGAGGGCGTAGCTCAGCAGGTAGAGCAACGGACTTTTAATCCGTAGGTCGCGGGTTCGAATCCCGCCGCCCTCACTGTCAGTCGCATGACACTGCCTCCTGGGCAGCGCTCGGCTTTTACCTGTTGACCTGCGCCAGGGCCTATGGATTGTGAATAGCCCGACCTCGACAGCAAAGCTAGTTTTGCCGCAGGCTTTGCAGGTTATGTCAGCTCCATATTGCAGGCGATCTGCTGCCGGGACGGTGCGTTGCCACACCGAAAGCAGACGCAAACAACAATGTTTCCCCGGCGGCGTCTTCAAGGTTAGCAGGGGCGAAGTCTTAGATGCGAGAATGGAACCGCAATGGTCCGTTTTGGTCGGTTCGTTGAAGTTGAGCACTGTTTACTGGGCTGGCCAATACAGGATGCGCGAATAGCATCCGCTGCCAGCAAACCACGCCTCGCTGCATTTTGAGCACAACAGAAACGCAGCGCTGGAGAGTCTGCATTTACGCACCGGAACAATAGCATCCAATCACGACGCTGGTGCGGATGTTGATTGCGCCTGTCCGAAGAATTTACTTACTTCTTCGGTAAAAATTGCATCAGCCAGGCGATGAAGCCGCGAGGATTGCGTGTCTGGATTAATATCCGTCCTGGTCCGCGAAATCGGCAAACCAGTCCTTCGCCGGAGGTGAACGAAGAGATCCAGCCACTGGAAGCTTTCTGGATTTCGTAATCGAGCGTCTCGGGCCAGGCAACTAAATGGCCGTTATCAATGATGATTTCCTGTCCATCCGCGAGATCAATCGGATGAATAGCACCATAGGAGCTGACGAACAGCGTCCCCATGCCGCTGGCCTTGAGCACGAAGAAACCTTCTCCCGAAAACAGTCCCTTGACGAGATTCTGCACTTTCGTGCTGATCTCGACGTCCCGGCTGGCAGCGAAAAAGCCATCCTTTTGAAGGATGTAACCTGTATTACCGTCGAGCTGAAGGGCATAAATCTCGCCTGGTAATTCATGGGCTAACAGGGCGACTCCTGGCCCACGCCGAGCCGTCAATGTCTGGAAGAAAAACGATTCCCCTGCCAGCCACCGTCCCAGACCTTTCAGGATGCCTCCTTCCGCCTTACCCTCGACGTCCAGCGTATCGCTCATGGCGACCATGGCACCCGCCTCGGCCTTGAGCGACTCGCCAATGTCCAGATGAACTTTCAACATCATAAACGGGCCAGAATGGACGAATTCGTGGCGCATGTCCACCTCCTGGTGGTTGGAAATGCGGTTTCCAGACGGCTCCAGCTACGTTATAGGAAAATCGGACGGGAGACAACAATACGGACGAAAGCCGGGATGAGTTTCGCGAATGACAAACGAACCAGGGTGCTGAAGCGGAACCTAGTCCACGTAAGGATCGGCGCCGATATTTTTGAGAATTTCCTGGCGTTCACGCTCATAAACCATCAAGTCCACACGCTGGAGATAATGGCGACGTTCAGTACGACGCTGGGCTTTGAGGAACAGCGGTAGTAGGTGATCCAGCCGGGCGTCGGGATTTCGCCTGGCCAAAGCAAGGAGCTTGTTGCGGCGTTTCCAGCCCAGCGATTCCAGCAGCTCATCTTCAAGGGAGAGGAAAAATTGTGCACTGCCAGGATCGCCCTGACGTCCAGCGCGGCCAATCAGCTGGCGGTCAATGCGAGCGGCATCGTGACGTTCGGTGCCGATCACATGTAATCCGCCGGCGGCAACAACTTGCTGATGCAACTCAGCGATATTTTCTCGTTCAGCTATTTCACGCACTTTTTGTCGCCAGATTTCGGGCGGGACATCCAGGCGAGAGCGATACGATGAGCGTAATTCCTGCCAGGCCAGATATTCGGGGTTACCGCCCAGGAGGATATCGGTACCACGTCCGGCCATGTTCGTGGCAATGGTAACGGTTCCAGGTCGGCCAGCTTGTGCAACAATTTCCGCTTCGCGTTCGTGCTGGCGAGCATGGAGGACCTGGTGAGGGATACCAGCTTCGTCCAGAAGTCGGCTTAAGGTTTCCGCTTTTTTTACCGTGCGGGTGCCGATCAGCACCGGACGTCCCAGTTGCCGCAAGCGCTGCACTTCTTCAACGACGGCTCGGAATTTGGCACGTTCGGTCGCATAAACGCGGTCAGGCAGTGTCTGACGAATGACGGGACGATTGGTCGGAACCCGCACCGTCACCAGCTTGTAAACCTTGCGAAGCTCGCGGCGATTTTCGTAAGCTGTACCGGTCATTCCCGCTAGTTTCTGGTAAAGCCGGAAGTAGCTCTGATAGGTGATTTGTGCGGCATGCTCAGTAGGCTTGGTGATGGGCAGTCCTTCCTTGGCTTCGACGGCCTGATGCATTCCTTCCCGCCAGTGGCGATCGGGCATGCGTCGGCCAGTATATTCGTCAATGATGATGACTTTGTTATCCTCGACGAGATAGTGCTGATCGCGACGATAGCGATGATGGGCCCACAGAGCACGCTCGACGTGTTCGAAGAGCTTGTCCAGGCCGGGAATTTTCGGCCCGGACGGAAAGCCGGCCCAGCGAATGTACTGGCGACCTTCTTCGGTCAGTTCGATTTTTTGTTTGCGAATGTCGAAGGTAAAATGTGCCTCCCATTGCAACTGCCGGGCGATGTGATCGGCCCACTGGAAGACTGCGGTTTCCTCAGGACTGGCCAGTTGGGTGCCGGTGCTGATGATGAGCGGGGTACGGGCTTCGTCAATCAGGATGCTATCGGCTTCGTCCACGATGGCGTAGTGATGCTCCCGTTGCACGCGCGGGTCAGGCGGCCGTGCACTCTGTCCATCGCCAAGCCAGGCTTGCCAGAACGGTGTTCCGCCGGTGCGTGCCTGATCCCGAAGCCGTAAACGATCGCGAAGAAAATCAAACCCGAATTCCGAAGCCGTGCCGTAGGTAATATCGCAGCGGTAAATGGTGCGGCGTTCCTCATCCGACATCTGCATTTGCAGAGCACCGACGGTCAATCCGAGCAAACGGTAAATGGCTCCCATCCACTCAGCATCGCGGCGAGCCAGATAATCATTGACCGTGGTTACGTGCACTCCCTTGCCGGTCAGGGCGTTCAGATATGCGGGCATGGCGGCGATGAGGGTCTTGCCTTCACCGGTGACCACTTCTGCCAAGCCACCATCGTGCAAGACTACCGCGGCTGCCAGCTGGACATCGAACGGTCGCAATCCCAGGGTTCGCCACGCGGCAACGCATACCAGTCCAAACGCTTCCGGTAACAGATGGTCGAGTTTTTCGCCACCGCGTGCCCGACCGCGTAATCTCATACTCACCTGCCGTAACTCTTCATTGCTCAGCCGCCAGTATTGCCGTTCCCAGTGGCGAATTTGCGGAATAAACAATGCTGCTCGTGCCAGCCGGCGTTGCTCTGGCGAACCGAAAATACGGTAAAACCGATTCCGCCAAATTGAACCAAGTCGCCCCGGCACGTTGCCGCCGGTTGTCGGATCGGGAAGTTTTTCCAGAAATTCCGCGGTGGTTGTTGCTGTTGTGGTCATACGCGGCCCGAGACCTGGTGAATGGCTCCACTATGACGCAGACCCTGGCCGTGCTCTTGAGCAAGGCAGGGTCAAGCTTCGTGACATGTAGTTTGCAGTATTCGGGCTACGGTTTCCTGCTGCACGGGCTGGACGATGCCTTTCTCAGTAATAATACCCGTAATCAGATCGGCTGGCGTCACGTCGAAAGCCGGATTTTCGGCACGGATTCCTGCGGGGGCAATCGTCAAGCCGAACGGTTGTGTCACTTCTTGCGGCGAACGTTGTTCGATAGGAATACTTTCACCGTCGGGCAAAGTTGGATCGAAAGTGCTGGTGGGTGCGGCAACGTAAAACGGGATGCCATGCCTGCGTGCCAGAGCTGCCAAAGTGTAAGTACCAACTTTATTCGCCGTATCGCCGTTGGCTGCAATGCGGTCAGCACCGACCAACACCAGGTGGATTTTCCCCTGCCGCATCAGCCAGCCGGCAGCATTATCGCAGATCAGCACCGTCTCGATGCCACGCTGTTGTAACTCCAGGGTGGTGAGTCGCGCTCCCTGCCATAACGGTCTGGTTTCGGTGGCGTACACAGTAAAGCATCGCCCCAATTCGTGGGCCACAAACAACACCCCCAACGCCGTGCCGTAATCCGAAGCCGCCAGTGCACCGGTGTTGCAATGAGTCAGCACATTCATTCCGTCGCGGATCAGGCCAACGCCCTGTTCGGCCAGTTTGCGACACTGGTTACGGTCTTCGTCCCATATCGCTTTCGCTTCTGCCAGTAACCGTGGTACCAGGTCATTTACCGCCGGGTTGAACGCTGGATCCTTGATCACCGACTGCCCAATTCGCTCCATGCGCTGTAAAGCGTGAAAAAGATTCACCGCGGTTGGCCGACTTTCACGAAGCATTTCTACCACTCGCTGCAAATGGGCAAGGGCATCCGCTGCCGTTGTGTAACGCGCCCGGCGCATTCCCAACACGACACCGAATGCAGCGGCCACGCCAATTGCGGGTGCCCCGCGTATCCTCAATTGCACAATCGCCTCGCAGACTTCTTCCGCCGTTTCCAGTCGCAAATAACGTATTTCTCCCGGCAACCTGGTCTGGTCAACGATCCGCAAAAAGCCGTCTCGTTCGCCCACCCATTCCAGAGCTCGCAATCCTCTTGGCATAAGCAGCTCCTCTCACGCTCCGTGCCAATTGCGCACAGCCGATCCCTGAACAAGAGTTGCCTGGGCCAGCATCGTTCCCTTGACTATAAGCCTACCGCTACTGCTTCGCCAGGGCACCAGTGTTCTTACCTCGTTTCGGATGTTGTACTATCTGCGTAACAGCGGCGAAGCATCTCAACCAGGGAATTTCCATACTGTCGCGCTCTGTATGTGTTTGCGTGTGCGACACGCGGTGAAACATCTCAATCAGGAAATTTCGGTGCCACTACACCAGCACGAACTGCTGGCAATTTACTCACAACGAGAACAACCGATTTTCTGCGGAAAAAGCAGAACGCCAACAGCGATGTTCGGAATAGCAGGTACATTGGCGGCTAGCCCCGCACTTCGGCTCATAAATCACCCAGGATCGGGACTTGCCTTCACGGATATATCGCCATCGGGCAAACAGGAGCTTCACCTCTACGATTCTGGGCAAATCCATCTTTCGGGTGGCACGCAGAAGCAAGACGAGGCGACCGAAGAGGCCATCCGCCATCGGCCATCGAGCGTTAGAGGAAATTGCCGGTCGCTACAGGCCAGGAGCCGTCTAAACGATCACCCGCATTTGCACCGTGCCGATCTGAATCACGTCGCCGGGTTTGAGCGGCTGTTTTTGGCCGGGATAAACCCGCTGGCGGTTGACGTAGGTGCCGTTGGCACTGTTCAGGTCTTCGATATGCATCTGGCCGTTTTCGAAAATGATCACCGCGTGCTGACGTGACGTCCAGATGCGGTCAGGGGGTTCCTGATATTCGAGGTCTATATCTACGGGTTTTTCGTCAGCTCGGCCGATGAAATTTTCGCCTTCGTAAATCGGAAATTCGTCCCCGATTTTCATGCCGCGAATCACCTTGAGGCGCGGCTGGCTTCCCGGAGGAAAGACTGCTGCCGCGGGCGGAGCGGTTGGACTTGGTGCCGCGGATGGAGTGGCCGTGGGCGTGGTTGTGGGGGCTGGCGGGACCGTCGCGGCGGGTGTAACCCCTGGCGTTTCCGCTGCCGGCGCTGCAGGAGAAGCAGCCGGGGCAACCGGCGCCGCAGTTGGGACTGCTTCTGCAACCGGAGGAGCCGCCGCCACCGGTACAGCTTCAGCAACTGGTGCGGCTGGTGGTACCGGCACGGCTTCGGCAACCGGTGCAGCCGGCGATACGGGTACGGCCTCTGCTATGGGCATTGCCGGAGCAGTCGGTTCGGCCGTTGGCACACCTGCAGGTGAAATTTGAGCGGCAGGAACGGCCTCTGCGATCGCGACACCCGGCAATGGTTCCGCAGCCGGGATCGCTTCAGCTGCCGGTGTGGCAAAACCGATTGGCGGGCCGGAAGATACAGGCTTTTCGACAGGGGAGCCCGCAGCCAGAGTTTCGGGTAACTCCGACTTACACTGCTCGCAGAAGAGCGAGCCATCTTCATTGTTGTAACCGCAGAACGGACACTGGATCATGGATGCTGTCCTCCCGAGTGATGCTGTTCGCTAGCCAATGGATGCACGGCCTGGGTATTGCAAGCCTACCGGTTCAGCTGGTGGGCATTTCCTCCGCCAGTCGCATGGAATCTTCCAGAGCGAGCATGGTTTTCTTGGAGACGCGCCCACCGGCGTTAATTTCCTGCAACGCCTGTTTGGCGAGCATAGTTTTCTTGGCCGCGCGCGGGCCAAGCATAGTGGCCTTGCGTTCGATAGCCTGAGCCAGACGCTTGACTTCCTCAACCTTATTCTGTTGGATCGCCTGCTGCAAGTTGGCATTCATCTCATAAATTTGCACATCGTCAATGTGCTTCATGACCTCGGCGTTGACATAGCTGGGCTGCGTAGCCGAGTAACGCACCTTCAGCGGTACCGCGCCAGTGGTGCCAGGCACCGCTCCGAGTTTGTAGGTAACTTCCACCTGGCAAATCACGTAATCACCGTCCGGTCGTGGCGGCAAACTGAAATCGAGGATGTAGCGGGTGGACTTGTCCTTTTCCAATGTGCCGAGGTCCGCGACCAGATGCCGCTCTTCTACTTCCCGCAAGGGTAATTCGCGGATTTCCGGCACCACTAACCGGCAGCGTTTCACGCGGACATCCTTGAGTGGACGCAGATGCATCTCCACCTCAGTAAACGCTGTGCTCGCCAGATGAGTAAATTCCTGAACGAAAATGCGTTCGGCTTCCTCGCGTTTCTCGGCTTCGATGTAAAACCATTTGCCGTTGCTCAGTTTGGCCAACTCTTTCACCAGGTTGGCATTCCACTCCGTGCCGATCCCCATGATGGTGAGATGCATCTTTTGCTGGGGCAAGGAAGCGGCGATTTGTTTGCACAGGGATTCACCGGAAGTCTCGCCATCGGTGAGGATAACCAGGTGAGATAGAATGCCCTCGCCGTGATTTTTCTGGAGCTCTGCCACGGCCAGTTGCATGCCCTGATCCATAGAAGTGCCGCCGGGGTCCACGTTGAACTGATCCACGGCCAGCAGGTGATCCTCAATCTTCTGCCGCTCGGACAAAGGTGTGGGCGGCAAAATGACGCGGGCATCGTGGCCAAACGCGACAATGCTGATGAGGTCGTGCGGCTGCAACTGCTGTAACGCGCGACGAGCAGCTTCCTGGACACGGTGCAAGCGACTCAAACCCGTACCGTCTTCTTCGTACATCGAGCCGCTGACATCCAGAGCCAGGGCTACGTTTAGCCGCATGGGCACGGCATTGAAATCCCCGGCCGGTATCAACTTGATCAAGGCGTAGCTGGCTACGGACTCGCCGGCTACTTTGATAACGTCACGATGCATCATTCGTTCGAGGTGAATTTTTGGAGTCATGGATTCCTGATCCCTGGTGCGTTTGGCGCGCCATTGGCCTGATTGGCAGTCCGGTTGCTGACAATAACGTGTTGTCCGGCAGCTTCCGTCACCACAATATTTTGTGTCCGGGCGTTGGTAACGTCAACTGACCGGGTCAGGCCGGCACTTGCGTAAAGCTTGTGGGAATTGCCAGGGTAGTTTTCGCGGGGGTGCCGCTATCAGGAAGACTGAGCGGCTCCGGTCGTGTATTGCTGATTTATGTGGAGTGTGGGCGTGGGCTGAGTTGCCGCTATCGAGAAGTTTGAACGGCTCCGTTCGCGGTCGCGTTGGATCAATCCTGTGAAACGTCAGGTTGCGGGTTTCCGGAAGGCGGCATATCCTACAATGTTCCTGAGCTGATTGGCTGGAATGCTGCTGGTCTCGGGACAGTAACTCCGTTATTTCGGGAAGATCGGCTCGTGAAAACAGCTTTTCAAGCCATTTCCTGGATCGCCTGGGTGATAGGAACATGAAGTGCATCTGGATAGTCGTCAATCGGCTGCAACCGGCATACCTGAGCTGTTACGGCAGCGAATGGCTGGATACTTTTACGCTCGATCGTGTAGCCACGGAAGGCATTGTGTTTGACCAGTGCTATGTGGATCGGGCATCGCCGATCGCAGTGCGGCGGAGCTGGTTTACGGGCCGACATGGTTTCGGTGGTCCCAGCCGTACTCCAGGCCTTTTGCGGTTACTGTGGGAACAAGGAGTTCGCACGGTCTTCATCGGTGATGAACGCAGTCCGAGTATTCGTGGGGTCTGGGCCAGCGGTTGGGAAATGGTGCAGGTAGTCCGGCGAAATCGTCTGGCGGAACTCGAGCAAGAAAGTCTCACGGCTGGTTGTATCCAAGCCGCCACCGATTGGCTCAGCCGGTATGCCGCCAGCGATCCGTGGTTGTTATGGCTGGAGTTAGGTGCCCTGCAGCCGCCGTGGGAGTCGGCTCTATATGACCATGACGCCGTTCGATCTCTCGAAGGGGCACCGGAGCAACCCATCCTCGAACCGAAGATCGGACGGGTCGGCGTGGATTTGACTGAAGAGGAGCGCGAGGTTTTGCTTTACAGTTACGCCGGGGTAGTCAGCGGCGTGGATCAATGGCTGGGCATGCTCTTGGACTTTCTGCGGAGCAAAGGGCTGTACGACGAGGTGCTCCTGGTGGTCACCAGCGATTGCGGGCTGCCTCTGGGCGAGCATGGACTGGTTGGCGATGTCGGGGTTTGTTTACACGAAGAGATGGTGCACCTGCCGCTATTGCTCCGCTGGCCAGGCGGCAAAGAAGCAGGCCGACGCATTCAGCAGCTGGTGCAACCGGTGGACTTTTTCCCGACTTTGCTCGAATATTTCGCCGCTCCCGTTCCCCAGGAAATTCACGGCAAGAGCATTCTGGGACTGGCACGCGGCGAGTATGTGCAACTGCGCGAATACGCCTGTGCCATTGGCCGATCGGAGTTCGATGAGTGCTGGTCGCTCCGCACGCATCAATGGTACCTGATTCTGCCGGTGCGAAGCCTGCCGGATCGCCCTATCCCACCGCCTCAGTTGTACATCAAGCCGGATGACCGCTGGGAGGTCAACGACGTCCGAGAAGATTATCCGGATGCGGCAGAGCATCTGGAACTTACGTTGCGTCGGTTCCGCGAAGCCGCCCGGCAAAATCGTCTGGCGGAATTGCCGGAACTGCGAGACGACCTGCTTCGCATCACCGTGGAGTGATCACTCTTTGACAGCGCTGGTCTTGTCGGCGGTGGGGAAATTGTCCGGGACAGGAATGGTCACTTTGCCGGTGGCTGCCCATTCCGTACCACGCCGTAACACTGTAATAAAGCCGATGCAACGCATGCCGTTTAGGTCATGCCCCAGCGGCGTGTGGAAAACGCGGCCCTTACCGTAACTGACCGTCCAGAGCATGGGTTCATGAGCCCGGGTACCTTTGGAGTAGGCGGTGGCCAGTAGGTGCATATTCTCCCCGGGGCCTCGCAGATTGTCGTACAGTTCATCGCGAGTATGCCGCCATTCCCGAGGCAGTCCTTTTGTGATGGGATGCTCAGGGTCGCGGATGACGACAGTAAATTCACCGGTATAGCGATGCCCGGAACCATCACCTTGCCCGGCGGGCACGCGCACCAGCTGACCGTTGTCGTCCAGGTAAATGCGTTCGCCGCCTTTGGGGTTACGCCAGCCCAAACCGATCATGCGGTTGTACTCGGCCCAGTTACCGAAAGCGTTATTGGCGGCGTGCACGATGACTAAACCAATCTTGCCTTCCCGCAGACGGGTCTCCAGTTCTTTCTGAAACTCGCTCGGCCAGGGAGCACCGTTGTAATTGCTCAGCACCACATCATACTTGCTCAAATCGGGCGGGAATGGCACGGTGGGTACACGGCCGGGTTTGTCGCCGGGCCGCAAATTTGATGACACGTCCACGGTAAATTTCCCACTCTCTTCGAGCACTCGCTTCATGAACGGCGTAGTGCTGCGCCAATCGTGGTTGTTCTGGCCGTCAATGATCACCACGCGGATTTTGCCGGCACCATCCTGAGCGATTGTCGGTTCAGGGGCGGCATTCACCATCAGCACGAGCATTCCAGCAACGCAAAAGCATACACGCATCGTCGCTCTCCTTTATGGGTTCAGTGGTACGGCCATCGTCCACAATTCGGAGGCAATCATTGGGGAAGGCAGGGTACAGGAGGGTTGCCTATTTAGGTATGAAACGCTCGGCTGCGGGCAAGGTTGATGCGATCAATTTCCGGGAAGCAAATATGTCCGCACCGGCCTGCTGGACACGCTGGCCAGTGCGGTGATACAATCAGTAGGGAAAACTGGCGCGAGCGAAACGCCCAGGAACAATTTGCGTGAACCTTGTCCTGGCGTAGCTCGATAAATGGTGCGGTGCCGATGGCACCTTGCCTTTTGCCGCAAACCTCAAGAGTGGCGGCGTAGCTCAGTGGTCAGAGCAGCGGCTTCATAAGCCGTGGGTCGGTGGTTCGAATCCACCCGCCGCTAATCGGCGATTTTCAGACATGCCCGGAAGGAAATCGGGCCACCGTAGCCAAACGTGCCGGTGTCCGCAAAAAGGGGCCACGACCACCGGCCTGGACCGTTCCGCGTGCCAGGCTAGTTTGCGCTGCTGATTACGGAAAGTTTATCGCGGTTAAGCCAGGCGGTGGCGGTGGAGTCCACGGTATGGTGTCGCCATTGACGTGTGGGCCTCCATCTATGACCGAGCCAGGCGCAACGCTGACACTGGCAGTGCCCCAGTTGTTCATAACCTGATCGTCGCCGTTGCCGAGCTGAACGGTAAGTAGTGGAAACTGTACACGCGAGGCAAAGATTTTGTCATTGTGGTTGCCAGTATTGATGTTGACTGTGTTATTGGCAGTCGCTCCGAGCTTGGCGCTCGGGCCGGTGCCGGTACCAAAACCAAATCGAACCAAGTCCGCTCCATTTCCTGTAACAATGGTCGTGTTTCCGTCAACCTGCAGCGTTGGAGGAGCGGTGGGACTGGTGGCCCACTCAATCAGCACCGCGTCACCACCATCGCCAACACTGGAAGTGGTGTTGATAAGGAGATCGCCCTGGATAAGCGAGGTGCCCGGAACGAACCGGACGATATCGCTTCCAGCCCCCATGAAAATCTTCAAATCGTTAGCGAAGATAGTACCGCTGCCTGCAATGAGCAGGAAATCGTTGCCCGCTCCGAAAAAGATTGTAGATGGGTCTTGGGCTGTGACGGCATCGAGAATAGCTCTATTGCTCCCGAAACTGTCGCGAATTAACAGGGCTCTGCCAGCATGGTCTGCGCCCAGGCGATAGACATCGTTGTCGCTACCGGTGTTACCGCTGGAAGCCGCGATCAAATTGCCCGCCGTAGTGACCCCATTGATGCTGAGGGTATCATTACCAGCCCTGAGGTCCACGAAGAGTTGATTGATGACCAGGCTGACAGAAGACAAGTCCAGGTCCACTTGGGTAAAGGGCGGCGTGGAGGGGACTGTGCTAGAAACCCAGGAAGCGGGGATGGTTCCAAGAGCCAGAGTAGTGCCGCTGAGACCTGTAATCCTCAGTGTAGCTGGGCCGCCAGGCTGGGTGATTTCGATTTGGTTGTCCTGGGGGTCACCGATGACATTGATGTTGCCGGTTCCCCATCCGGAAATGGTTACGGTACCGGCTGGCACAGAGCGATCTTCCAGTGCTTCCACCCGCAATGCTGCACTTCGCTTCATGTAAAGGCTCCTAGGGGCGCGAGTCCCAGTGAATTAGCTCGATTATAACTCACCGCTGGCAACTGAGTCAAGCATTTTCCCTTGTTCTTGGCAGAAATGGGCATAGGTCAGCACTGTGGGTGGAAAGGTGTTTAGAGCCGATGTGGCTTTTGCTGGGTCCTCGGCGAGGTTCGCGGAACAGTGCTTTGGCAGGGCAGGGAACTGACGCGCGGCGCTGCACAATCGCTTTGTGTGGAAAACGACGTAATTACCCGGCAGGGCAGCGAGCTAAAGGGGGCTGTCAAACAGTCGCTTTTTGTGGGAAACGATGCGGTTGTTTGGCACGGCAGGGAGCTGGTGAGTTGTCGTTGCCAGCATACGGACCCATCAGCACTGCGCTTGCTTGACAGGGCAGGGAGGTAAGGGCTACAATCGCCAAAAAGCAACCATCCTTGCGCACGGGTACTTATTTGGACAAACCAGAACCTGGTTGGGGAACGGGAAAGAAGCCATGGCGGCCCTGGTAGTAGTTCGAGGTCCCAATGCTGGCTCACGCTATGAATTGCAAGAGGAGTCGTTCATCATTGGTCGCAATCCAAGCTGCCATCTGGTCATTCCCAGCCCGGCAGTGAGCCGGGAACATGCGGAAATCTTTCGCCGAGGCCCGGACGAATATTACATCAAAGACCTGGATAGTCGCAATAAGACGATCGTCAATGGCCACACCCTGGAACCCAGGGTGCCGGTGCGGCTACGGGATCAGGATGAGATTCGCATTTGCGAATTTCGATTTCAATTTTTGCAGGGAGCCCGACCAAAGCCGCTTCCGCCCGAGTTTCGTCCCGAAGAAGAGGACGAAGGGGAGGAAATCGGTGGTTCGACAGTGATGAGTCGGCTGGCGGTGAAGGACGAGTCGAGTTATCTGCTGTTGCAGGCTCAGCCGGCCGATAAGTTGCGCATGTTACTGGAGATCAGCAACACGCTGAGCCGGACCCTCGAAGTGGAAAAGCTGCTGCCCCAGGTGCTGGAAGGTTTATTCCAGATATTCCGCCAGGCCGACCGAGCATTTCTGGTGTTGCCCGATGAGTCGCGCAAACGCTGGCTGGTGCGGGCCCGGAAGTGCCGCCGGGAAAAAGACGAGGAAACGGCTCGTCCATCGCGTACCATCATTGAAGAATGTGTGCGGAGCGGGGAAGCATTTTTGTGTGAGGATGCCAGCTCTGCCTCGCAATTTCGCGCCAGCGAAAGTATTGCCGACTTCCTGATTCGTTCGGTGATCTGCGCACCGTTGCGTAACCAGGACGGCAAGATTCTCGGGGTCATTCAGCTCGACACCCAGGATCGCAATCGGCAATTCAACAAAGAGGATTTGGAACTGTTAGTGGCGGTATGCAATCAGGCAGCACTGGCCCTGGAGAATGCACGCCTGCATGAAGAGCGGGTTACTCGTGAGCGACTCGAACGGGAAATGGAGTTCGCCCGTCAGGTGCAGGCAGTGTTGTTGCCTTCGGAATTGCCGCGGCTACCGGAGTACGAGTTTCACGCCTTCTACAAAGCAGCGCGTTATGTGGGGGGCGATTTTTACACGGTCTTGCCGCTGGGAGATGGGCGATGGGTGCTGGCAGTTGGCGATGTCGCCGGGAAAGGTGTGGCTGCTGCATTGCTGATGGCCCGCATGACTGCCGACGTTCGCTATTGCGTGTTGACGCAACCGGCACCGCATCTGGCTGTGGCCATGCTGAATCAATCTTTGCACCAGGCCGGCCTGGCCGACCGGTTTGTCACTCTCGCCCTGGGCGTGCTCGATACCCAGTCGCACAAACTGGTGCTGGTCAACGCCGGACACCTGCCTCCTATTCTCCGCCGAAACCAGAACGATCGCGTCGAGGAGATCGCCACGGGTGATGACATCGGTTTGCCCATCGGCATCGTTACCGATGCCACCTACCGGGCATGCGAGGTGTCGCTTATGCCGGGAGATGTTGTTTACTTGTTCAGCGACGGTGTGCTGGATGCTACTAGCGCTCAGGGGGAACATTTCGGTCGGGATCGCATTCTCCAGGCAATCAAGACCGCTCCCCCAGCCTCGCCAGCCCAGGGTGCCCGACACCTGATCAAAGCGCTGGAACAACATTGCGCGGGTAACCCCCATCAACACGACGATATCACCCTGCTTGTTTTGGGTCGCCGCGTTGCCAGCCAGACGTGATTACGCTGGCCGAATTCGCTTGGCCTGGCCAAGAACATTCGCGGCATACGTGCGCCGGCCGGACGGTAAAACAGCCACCGCCAGTTTCCTGGCTCACTGTGTCGAATTTTTCGCCTCGCAATGGAAAGTGGTTCGACAAGAAACCCGTCCCGTGTCGCCGATACCGCAGGGTGGTAAACTGATCATCGAGGAAAAAACCCGGGCTTGAGGAAACCCGATTATGCCACTGTTTGAATTTCAACGCTTTGATCCCCGTCATGCCTTTCAACCCCTGGCCGTGGAGCGAGTGTTTGATCAACTCAGCGAGGCCTTGCTGGAGCACGGCGAGTGGTTGCTACGGCAACTCCAGCGCTTGCCCGAAGAAGATCGCTGGCTGGTCGAACAACTCATCCGGGAAGGTTACCTCAGCGAAGAAGAGCGAGGCCGGCTCGTTGTCACCGTCAAGGGATTGCGACGCATCGCCCAGAAGGCACTGCATGATCTGTTCATCATCCAGCGGCGCGACGCTTCCGGTCGCCACGAGACTGGCTGGCGGGGCACTGGAGAGGTAACACCCGAGGAAACACGGCCCTACCAGTTTGGCGACCCACTGTCGCTGGTCGCGGTTCACGAGACCCTGAAAAACGCCTTACACCGGCAAGCAGAGCAGTTTCGCCAGTTCGGTCCCCAACCCCATCTGCGTTTGCAGGAAGAAGATTTTGTCGTTCAGGAGACCTTGCAAACCAGCCGCTGTGCCACCGTAGTGCTATTGGACATGAGCGGTTCGATGGGACGTTTCGGCAAATTCCTGCAGGCGAAGCGGGTCGCTCTGGCATTGCGGGAACTGGTGCGGCAGAGGTATCCGGAAGATTTCCTGGAAATCATCGGTTTTTACACGTTCACCACGCCCTTGCCAGAGCGCGCCTTGCTGCTGGCAGCACCGAAAGAGGTGAGCATTTTCGACAGTCGGGTTTATTTGCGTTTTTCCCTGGAAAATCCGCCGCCACGTGTCCCCGAACATTTCACCAATTTGCAGGCCGGTCTGCGAGTTGCCCGCGAACGATTACGCCGACAGCCTTGCGCGAACAGGCAGATTTTGTGCATCACCGACGGCGAACCCACTGCCCATATCGAAGGCACCGAGGTGGTGCTGCTGTATCCGCCCTCGGAGAAAACTGCTCGCCTGACCATTCAGGAGGCCGTTCAATGTCGCCGCGAGGGGATTCAGATCAGCACGGTGGCGTTGGTGGACGATCCGTTCTATTTCGGCCTGACGCGGTTCGTACAGCGGCTGGCAGCGGCGTGCCAAGGGCTGGCCGTGTATTGTTCCGCGGATAACCTGGCGAGCGGCGTGCTGGAAAGTTTCCTCGCCGGTCGTCGTTTCCGCCGCCCCTGGGGAAGGTAAGTTTCGGTGCTTCCGCACTCCGCGTAACGGCAGGCTCAGCTGGGCCGAAATTCCTACTTGTTCGCTGCTGATAGCTGGTGCCAGCGTCCTTGGAAACTTAACTGGGGGGAAACTCGAGTATCGCTCACCTTGCTTGGTGGCTTACTATGGGGCACGATTAATCGGCCCAGCCCCATTCGGTGTCAGGATGTTGTCCTTAGCAATCTTCGGTCTGGCCGAATCGCCAATATGAATGCCGTACTGATGATTGCCCACACATCGGTTAGCCGCTATTGTCGGGCTGCATTGGCCGATACATGCAATCCCGGATACACCATTTCCCAAACATGAATTCTTCTCGATGATCGGGGTGGCAGACTCCCGGACCCAGATGCCATGTATCTTGTTTTGCTTGCAAACGTTGTTTTGTACCCGGGCTGTGGTTCGCATGCCCAGGCCAATGCCAACGCGGTTTTGGGTACACGTGTTGTCTCTGCATAGTCCTTTCGCATCAATGTGATACTCGATGCCGAAGTGACCGTTGCCAGTACACACGTTGCCTTCCATATGTACATCAGCTTCGTCGTAAACAGCAAGGCCATGCAAGGCATTAGCGATGGCTTGGTTCTTGTGCAGACCAGCGCGGGCACGGTCGCATACCTCCACCCCATGGCTGCCATTTCCACGAACTATGGAACCTTCCACTTGCCCTGTTGTTGATTCTCCGCGTATCAGGATACCGACGTTCCGACACTTTTCCACGGTAGATTTGGTAATCTGGAACTTGCCGGAACTTATTACAATACCCCGCTCGCAATTCTCAACCGAGCAAGAAGTGATGGTGTACTGCCCCCGTTCCTGGCCGACAATTAGAATACCGATGAAATCAACGCCTTTCACAACACAATTGTTCACAGAGATGGCGTCAGCTTGCTGGACGTTCAAGCCATGGCCTCGGTTAGGGCTGGTTTCGTCTTTTTTGCCCCCGGTTATACCACATTCATTCATGGCGAGTGCACCCGAGGAGACGAGCAGCACGTCGGCCGGGGCGTTTCCGGTATGCGTAAACTGGATATTTTCGACCGTCCACGGCCCTTGACCGGTGAATTGGATTCCAAAATTCGCGGCGGTGGAAATGACGTGCGTCTTATCGCGGCCAGCGCCACGCAGTGTCAATGCCTTGTCAATGACCAGTTCGCGGGCGAGCACGAATTTCCCCTCGGGCAGTAAGACAATATCTCCGGCTTGCGCTTTCTGCACTGCTTCTTCCAAAGTCGCCGCATCTTTTCCCACCTGCCAGGTGCGAATTACCCTGGGCTTGCCGGGTTGCTCCTCCTGGGTTGGCTTAGATGAAGGCGGCTCCGAGGAAGCAACTGGTGGACGGGCCGGCGATTGCGGCGGCTCAGCCAACTGCAAGATACCCCGGGGAAAAACGTCCCCGCTCTTATTGCCGGAGAAGATATTGTTCGGCTCTATGTTCGGAACGACGCCCTCGCAATAGATCCCGTATGCGCCGTTGTTTTGAATAATGTTGCGCCGCAGGGTCGGTTTGTTCGGTCCCCCGATGACGAACCCGTGCAGCTTGTTATCAGAAACATCGTTACCGTCCAGGATCGCGACGGAGTCGCGAACAAAGATTCCCTGGGCGTTTCCAGCACAAGTGTTGCGAGTGACAAATAGTTGCCCACCAGTTTCTTCAATGGCGATTCCGGAAGCACTACAATCCTCGCAGCGATTGTTTTCGAGTAGCCCCTCTCCGGCCTTGAAAAAAAGCACGCCATCAAAGCAGCGTGCGAAGGTATTAGCTGTTATCTGAGCCTTAGCAGCATTTATAACTGCAACCCCAGCCCTTTCATTGTTCCGAAAAGAACAATTATTTATCGAGGCCGAGGCGCCGTCGGTTATCCTGACGCCCGCGCCATGGGTCACCGGGGGTATTCCTGATGTTCTGACTGCTCGCGCCCCGCGAAAGCCGCATTCGGATATAGTGCAGTCTTGGCCAGTAACCGCGACAATATTCGCGGGCTGGTCGCCGGTATATTCCAGGGTCAGGTTCTGAATCTGCACGCCGGACGCTGTTACGCGCACACACTCTCCGGGGACCTTCGAATACACCACCGTTCGGTCCTGCCCATCCCCTCGCAGAGTAATTCGCTTGTTCAACACCAGCGTTGCGGAAAGTGCGTACTGCCCTGCAGGGAGCTGAATCGTATCGCCATCCAGGGCGCTGGATAAAGCTTCCTCGATGGAAGAGATATTGCGTCCAATAATCCAGGTTACCGGCTTACGCTGGCCGGGGGGCGATGTGGGTTTAGTACCGGGGGCGGGCATATTTACCGTCTGGGCAGATGTCGGCGAGGTTTTAGCTGGCGGCCGAACTGATTCCTCTTCCGGTGCGCGACGACCCCGCAGTAGGAAAAAAGCGGTCAGCAACACCAGTAACACGGTCCCGGCTCCGAGCACGCCGGCTACGACCACCCAGGACGGAACATTGCGGCGACGGCGACGGCCGATTAATTCGCGTAAACCCACGCCTTCGGTTGTCACCGGGCTAGCCGATAGCGTCTGCGTACCTGGGACCGGTGTGGGCGGCGCCACGGCAACGGGAGCGGCTGGACTGCGCTGGGGCAGTTTTCCGTCCAGAAGCGGCGCGAGGTCAGCGCCAGCACAGAACGGTTCGAGTGCCGCTACCACTTCCTGCGGCGTGCTGAAGCGAGCGTTGGGGTCTTTGGCCATCATCCGTTCGATTACCAGGGCCAGCTCATACGGAACATCAGCTCGCAGGGTCTGAATGGGAGGCGGTTCTTCTATTGCCAACGCCCGCAGTTTGCTGATGAGACTGTCGTATTGCGGGCCGGAAAAGGGCGGTTTGCCCGTGAGCAGTGTGTAGAGGGTCGCTCCTAAGCTGTAGATATCAGCACGAATATCCACGGCCTGGTGAGAAGCCTGTTCCGGAGCCATGTAATCGAGCGTGCCGACAATAACGTTGCTGGCGGTCAGACTTTCGATGCCGCCGGCCTCGCCGCAGTGCATGTCCGATAACCGTGCCAGACCCAGGTCGAGGATTTTGACAATCGGTGGACCAACGGGCTGGCGCGCCAGCATCAGGTTACCTGGTTTGATGTCGCGGTGGACCAGTCCGTGGGCATGAATAGCAGTGAGGCCAAGCGCGGCCTGTCGGATGATTTCGCACGCTTCTGGCACAGGCAACGGCCCGGTCTTACGCACGATCTTGGCCACGTCCAGGCCGTCCACGTATTCCATGGCCAGATAATGAGCATTGCCGACCTGCCCAGCATCCAGGGCCCGCACGATATTGGGGTGTTCGACACGGCCAACGGCCTTCATTTCCCGCTGGAAACGGGCCAACAATTCCTGATTCTGCAAACGATTGGGCGGCAGAATTTTCAACGCTACCGTCTTATCCAGATGCACGTGCACCGCCCGATACACAGCGCCCATGCCGCCTTCGCCAATCTTGGCAAGCACACGGTACTGGCCAAACATCTGCCCTTTCTGGGCTGTCAGCCCAGGACCAGCAGGAGGTGAGTTGGAGGACGCTGGAGATGCCGATGGGGAACCGGCCTGGGGATTGTTCGAACCAGACACTGGTAATGCGGTAACTCGTTTCCCAGGCGGACGACCGGCCGGCTGGCTCATCGCCAGGTCTCCTCGGTTAGCGTGTTAGGACTACTCGGCTTCGCTGCCCAGGCTTAATCTACGTTGTTCATATTGTACCGGCTCGGTCAGCGGGTCGCAACCATGTCGCGGCCAGTCCCATACCCGCTTTTCGACCGACTACACTGACTTGCCACCTCGTAAGGCTAAACCACCAAGAGAGCAAAGCACGGGAGTTCGCGGCATAGTCGTCTCGCGGCTCCTGCGTGCTATTGGTAGCGTGAAACCGATCCCTCGTTGCCTACGAGGCTCTCACCGATTCGGCCGGCGGTTCCATGCGCGGCTTGCATCCCATGGACTGAATCGCCCGCTTCCCTAGACCCCAGGTTACCGAATGCGGCAGCGTTAGCGAACAGAACACTTGCTCGTTGACGGCGGCTGCCTAAAACAAGCGCCAACGCCGACCGATGGGCCTCGGGAGTACTGGCCATGTGGACGGATTTGTGGCGATTGTTGACGGATTGGCTCCGGCAGAATCCGGAAATCGTCGCCGCGTTCCTGCTCGGCATCCTGGCGACGGTAACGCTGCTGATTTACTCCTGGTTCTGGTTACGCAAACCGAGTTCGCGGGACACCGAATTGGCGTTACGCTTCCGCAACGAAGAACTGGAACGGGAAACTTCTCAGTTACGCCAGCAGAATGCCGACCTGCGACTCGAATTACGCCAGCTTCAGCAAAGCTATACGCAGGCGCGCAGCGAAACCGCTTCCTTGTGGGAGCGTTTACAAGCATCGCTGCGCGAAGTGCAGCAGTTGCATCAGCAACTGGTCTGTGCCCAGACGGCGCTGGAACAGAGTCGCCAGCGCGAACTGCAAGACCGTGAGATTATCCAGGCACTCAGCGAAGAACTCGAAGGAGCCAGGGAAAGCCAGCAGCAATATCTCGATGCGTTGCACCAGGTGAAGACGGAGCGGGACAGCCTGCGACAGCGTCTGGAAGCGCGACAGAGCCTGGAGCAGTTCGATGGGCGTATCTGGCAGCGGCAGCCAGTGGAGAGTTCGCCCGCCTTTGTCCCGCTGACTCGCCGACGCATGCGCATCCTGGCTATGGTCAACCTCAAAGGTGGCGTCGGCAAGACTACGCTCGCGGCTTATCTCGGTGCGGCGTTGTGCGAAATGGGACTGCGCGTGCTGCTGGTGGACTTGGATTATCAGGGGTCGCTCTCGGCGTTGTGTTTGGGGACACGCTATGAAGAGGCGTGGCGAAGTCGCTTGCTGGTGGACAATTTTTTACGGTTGCAGGAGCCGTGTTTTGAGGAGCTTCGTCGCCGCGTGCTCGTTCCTGACAATTGGTGCGATCAGTCCGGTGCCTATCACGTCGTCGCTGCCGAGGATACGCTGCAGCCAACAGAAGAGCTGTTGCTCACCCGCTGGCTCGAAGGCCGATCCGACATGGATGTCCGCCTGATCCTGCGGCGCGCTTTGCATGATCCGGCGGCCTGGCCAAAGTACGATTTCGTATTGCTCGATTGCCCGCCGCGTCTGAGCACGGCCTGCATCAACGCCTTGTGCTGCTGCGATTACGTGCTGATTCCAACGCGGCTCGACAAGCTCTCCGCCAACGGGGTAATCCGGGTGCTACGCACCCTGAAGATTCTGGCCCGCGGCAGTGATGCAACATTTCCGGAAGGCGACCACACTCCCGAAGCCGTACCCGCGATTTGTCCCCACCTGGAGGTGCTGGCCGTCGTGCCCAATTTCGTCATACGCCGCAATAACGCCCCTATCCGGGCTCAGGCGGCCATCCTGAACAGTTTGCCTAAGCAATGTCAGGACAGCTGGGTCGGCCCGGTCTTTGTCTGGCCGGACGGTATCCCCGAAAGCGCCCAGTTTTCGACAGCAGAATTGCGTACCTTTTTCACGCGCTCTCGGCAAGGACTGGGCGATTACTTCCGCGACCTGGCCCAAGGACTCTTGCTACGAATGAAGGAAATCGAAAATGCACGTAGCGGCATTGCAGCAATATGTGCAGGCACTCGCTGAAGCCGTCCGTGCTGCAGGGAGCAAAACCGCTGCCGACGACCTGCAACGCGCTGCCACCGCTCTGGCCCCCTTCGCCGGCTGGACCATCGCCCAGTGGGCCGATTTCCTGCACCAGGCGGAGACCTATCAGCGCACGGGCGTCCTGCCCACCGGTCGTTCCCGCAGCCGCGCTGCCAAACCTCTCGACGAGAGCAAACTTGCCGCTGCCCAGCAAGCCTTGCAACAACTCGAAGAACAAATTACCCAACCGCAGTTCTCCTTCGCCCAACTCGACAGTGTCCTGCGGCAACTGGACAAACAGCTCTCTCGCGATGAAGCGTTGGCCCTGGCACAACGCCTGCAACTGGTCGGCTGCAGGACCAAAAAAGCCGCACTCGAAAAAATCGCCGAACAATTCCGCGAACGCCGACTACAGTTCCAACGGGCCGCACTCATTCAGACTACCTAACCATAACTATCGCCAAATACCTCACCAGCAACCATCTCAAGTCCCAGCGCGCTGCACTCATCTTGAGCAGATGATTTTCTCATACGAGCGTATTCCTCAGCCTAAAACCAGCGCGCATTCCTGTCCCGATGTCGTGTTACTTCGGGGAACGTAACGTACAAAAACAACGCCACATTCTGGCTCACCCTAAATCTAAATACCGCTTTAGGTCAACCGGTCGAAGCCAATCCATTCGTTCGCCTGCTCGCAATACGCCCGGAGGGATTCGAACCCCCAACCTGCGGATCCGTAGTCCGCTGCTCTATCCAGTTGAGCTACGGGCGCCTGGATGTTGGAAGCTGAAATCAGCAGCAATCCCCGACTAGGGAATCTTCGTTGCCCCAAGCAGACAGCACGTTTACCGCGCACAAAAGTTTAATCACACCCGCCCAATCCGTCAACGGCCGTGCTCCAGCAAACTCACATGGTGCCGTGAAGAAAAGTCGGCGGGCGAAGCAGTTGACGGCAAGCGGTGCAGCGCTAAAATATGGTCGCTTGACGCGGCCAAGACTGTCGCGGGAAGAATCCGCCTGAGGGCACAGGTGGCCAGAACAATTCGCCTCTGGTCACGTGTGTGCCCCGAGAATGAGCAGCTGGTGGCCCCGTCGTCTAGAGGCCTAGGACACGGCCCTTTCAAGGCCGTAACACGGGTTCGAATCCCGTCGGGGTCACTCTGGGGAACCGGCATGCGGTAAGCAAGGACGGAGTCATGACGCAACAGTTCGCTCATCCTTGATTTTGGCATGGGCTTGGCATTCCGGACCGAAAAAGGCCGGTGAAAGCTGTACGTGGTTTCGAGCGTTGTTCCGGTGATGTCCAGAGCCGGCGTGGAAGGCCATTGGTAGCCCCCGGAACCTTCCGGTGGCGCAAAGGAATAGCACGGATGTCTCAGATTTCCGCTTGTTGTTGGCGATTCCGTTGGTTGGGCTTCAGCTTGCTGCCCTCAAAGTGATAAACTGAATCACGGACGCGTAGTTCAATCAACGCTTCCGGCGAAACTGATGTTCTGCACGCATGGGAGCTTGCAATGAAGTTCGCACGCGTTACAGTCAACCCGGACCAGATGGGAGGAACTCCCTGCATTCGAGGCCTGCGAATGCCAGTGGCGACGGTCGTGGCAATGGTGGCGGACGGGATGACCGTGGACGAGATCCGGGCCGCTTATCCCGACCAGGAAGCGGAAGACATCCGCGAAGCACTGCACTATGCAGCAGAGGCAGTGCAAGAACGTGAATTGCCTATAACAACGCCATGAAATTCCTGGTAGATAATGCTCTTTCGCCTCCAGTGGCGGAGGGGCTACTCCAAGCCGGACACGACACAGTCCACGTTCGGGAATACGGTCTGCAAGCGGCTGAAGACGCGGAAGCATTCGACCGTGCGGCCTCCGAAGGACGTGTCCCGTTTCCGCAGACACGGATTTTTGGCGTGATCCTGGCTCACCGAAACAGCAACAAGCCGTCGGTAATTCTGTTCCGGCGGCTGTTTGGACGCAGACCGAACGAGCAGCTTCGCTTGCTTCTTACTAATCTGCCGAGGTTCACGGACGCTCTCGAGCAAGGAGTTGTTGTTGTTATTGAGGACACTCGCATTCACATCCGCCGATTACCGATCGAGTAATCCCCATAAACAACAATGACACGTATCGGCGTGCAACGGCAATGCCTCTATATTGGCCGTTCGGAATACCTGGTTCGTAATTGGGATGCCGTTGCTGTGATTGACGCAAGAACAACGCCTCGGAGATTGCCGTTTGGAATGATTGACCGCAGCGGAGACAGACCAGGCTGCAATTACGTTGCACCATCCATTTCGTTCGCTGCTGTCATGACGACACGAGAGCAACTCATTCACCCTGTGGTGAGCCAGATTGGCTGGGAGGTTGCTCGTTACGCTGGAGAGTCTGCGCACGATGACGATTGGAATTAGCCAGGGATGCGATTTTTCCTGTAGCAGTTACCCGCTCACGGCGTTATGATGGAACCAAGTCAGGGGTTGCCGTTGAGAGGTCCCACGACGAACACGGTTAGCGGCTTGTGGCGGTGAGATGGTGTTGCAGCCAGCGATACGCTTCCTGGCGGGCGTCATCAGGGAAGTCGTGTCCCGCATCGGGATACAAAGCGCGGAGACGGTCACCAGCGTTCAGAAGTTTATAGACCGGTTCGGCGGCACGAATACACTCTCGAACGCCTTCGACATCGAAATTCGAGTCCTTGAGCGGAGCAACAGCCAGGAACGGACGCGGAGCCAGTGCAGCAATCACTTCGGTAAACTCGAAGGGCATCTTCTTGGGGTCGGCGTCGTAATTCTTGAGAATGAGCGGCATATATCCGGCATGACTCCAGCCGCGAAGATTGCCCATCATATAGGTGCGAAAACTGCAAAAACCGCAGCTGGAAACCACGCAGCGGACGCGTTCATCAAAGACAGCCAGAAAAATACTGTTATGCCCACCGAGGGAGTGCCCGATAGCGCCAATCCGAGCCGCATCCACTTCCGCCAAACTTTGCAACACGTCCACTGCGCGGCGGTGGTTAACGATGCCTTTCATGGTGGCGCTGATGTAGCCACGCTGGTAGGGATCGCATTTGTACTCGCCCATGTTGACATAGTCCGGGGCGATGGTCACGAAGCCGAGTTCGGCCAATTCGACGGCATACTGGCGATGCGGTAAACCGCCCAGACCGCAAACCACGCCTTTACCCAGTTCGCGATTGGTGGGATGCAGACAAACGACGCCTGGCACTTTGCCGGTGCGTTGTCGCGGTATCAGCAGGTAGGCGGGGACCCGGTCGCCTTTCTCGGACTGGTACGTGATTTTGCGACGAACATATTTGGGCGTGGCCACCTCCTCCACGATTTGAATTTCCAGCGGCAAATCGGGATCGTGTTTCGGCAAGGGTCCCATGACTTTCTGCATGTTGGCCAGGATATGCTGACGGCGAATGTCCCACTCTTGCGGCGTCGTTACGGGGCGAAGCTCTCCCTTGGCATCGTAGTAGAAAAGCAGGTTCTGGCGGTCCGCATAAACCGGAGCGGTTTTATCCGCATTGGCCGGCAGCGATACCGACACACCAGCCAGCAAAGCCAGCGTGGCGGTGATCAGCATAACCGGTGCATGACGAGTGGAAATCATGGAGCGCACTCCTCATGAGCTGGGAACGTTCACTGTCCGAGAATCGGTCGCGCTGTGCCTGGCCGCTAGCGAAAGCCATACAGCATCGCATAGACCACAATACCGGTTAGACAAACGTACAGCCAGATCGGCAAGGTACACCGGGCCAAAATTCGGTGTCCGCCCCAGCGCTGACGTATTGCCAGGAATAAGACCATCGGCACCAGGACGACCAGGCTGGCAGCAAGGATGATATGTGAGGCGAGAATAACGAGGTACACAGTTCTGTCCCAACCTTCGCCCGGATAGCGCGTGTGGCCGACGCGCCAGTGGTAGTAAACATACGAAGCCAGAAACAGAGCCGACACCACAGCCGCCGCGATCATGCATCGCCGGTGCCATGCAATTCGGCGGAAGCGAATGGCCGTGAACCCGCATAGTAACAGCACTAGGCTGGTGGCGTTGAGCGAAACGTTGACCGTCGGCAGCCAGCGGAGAGATAACCAGGAACTGCCAGCAAGGCGACGGGCTTTTTCGGCGAGGCTCTGCACAGCTTCGTCATCTACAACGAACAGCGGGGAGTTTTCTCCTTCCAGCCGCACGACTAGTTCACTGTCGCGGATGCGCCCCTGTCGATCCAGCAAAAAAAGTCGGTTGCTGTGGGCGATGTCCCAACCGCGTGGTGCGGCGTGATACCAGCTCAGGTGCTTTGGCTTAGCGGCTGGTCCGAACCCTTCTTCGATCCAGGCGTACAACCTTTCCGAATCTGGTTCCGGCTGCGTCAGGAACCACCAGCGTTCGGGGTCGGCCTGCAAACTGTCCGCGACCTGGCGCAATCGGTCGGCGCGATCGGTTTCCGGGTCCACGCTGATCAGCACCAGCCGAACATCCGTGCCGCGAAGCTGCCATTGCAAATCCTGCATGGCCTGGCAGATTTTCGGACACGACGCCTGACAGCAGGAGAAGAAGAAACCGACAATGGTAACCTGCCCCTGGAGATCGCGGGTGCTGACTGTGCGACCGCTACGTTCCAGGAACACGGCTGGCGGCAGGCGGAGGTACTCGTCGGTTGCGGTTTCCCGCTCCGAACCTGTCCGGAACCTGCCCCACTGCGCGAAAAGCGCATATCCAATGGAACCGGCGATGGCAATGCTCAGCAAACTCCACCATAGCCAGGAACGGCATTGCATCGCCAATCGGCACCAGTGTAGGCAGTTAATCCGCAACAATCGGCGGGGGCACGCCCAGCAAGTTGCGGTATTGCGAGAACGTGGCGTCCGGCATCAGCGTCAATACCAGCACGATGCCGACAATGAGCGTCGGAACCACCATGAAGTACACCTTGAACCAATCGTACTTCAGGTGCATGAAGAACATAGCCACCAGCACGGCCTTACATACCGCCACCAGCACGTTGACCACGTGGGCTGCGCCGGCTCCGAGAAAGTACTCCGAACTGACCGAGATGCCGGTCAGCACTACCAGAGCGGCAAAAACGGCCAGGTAATTCGGATGGGCGTGGGTTTCATGAGTCGCAGTCATGTGGATTTCTCCCTCGTTCTCCTATCCAATCAGGTATAGCAGCGGGAAGAGGAAAATCCAGACGATGTCCACAAAGTGCCAGTAAAGACCGGCGTTTTCGACCCAGATGGCCTTATCCGGGCCAAGCCGACCCAGCAGGTAAAACACCAGGAGCACGGCGAAGATCACCATGCCGCCGAGCACGTGCAGCGCGTGGATGCCCGTCAGCGTGAAATAAAACGATGACCACGTGTTTCCGTACAGCCGCAACTCGGGCAGATGCGCTTCCCGGTATTTCTGCTCCGATAAGTAGTGGTAGTGAACGGCTTGCTGCCGTCTGCTCATGGGAATACCGTGAGCGGCCAACGACAAGGCTTCGAGTTCCTCCAGAAGGGGGTCGTGAGCAGTACGCTTTTCTTTCAGTTCGGCGCGACGGGTCTGAACAAGTCTTCCCACCGTCTCGGCCACTTCTTCACCACGTGTGATGTCTGGTAGCCCGGCTTGGGGAAATGCGTTGCGAACGTCATTGTACCACTTGAGCGCTTGCGCAGGTTGCAAGCGAGCATTCCCTATGTTGTAACGGTAGAAACGATCCAAAGCGACAAAAACGGCGTCCTCTTCGGGCTTTTTCTTTTGCTGCTGGGCAACCTGCCGCCGCTCTGCCAGTGCTTCCTGCACCAGGGCCGGTACGCTTTCGATTACCTGTCCCGGCAGGAGGTGATGCCGCCATTTGTCGGTGTATTCGATAGCTTTGACCACCATGAACACGCCGCCGAGCAGGAATGTCGCCAGCAAAAACATCGCGGCCTGCTGCGTCTTCTCTTCATGCAACGCCTTCAGCGCCAGCACTACCGTAACCGAACTGCAGATTAGCACGAAAGTATTGAAGGCTCCCAGGGCCACGACCAGATGCATTTCCTCCGGCCTGGGCCAGTGTGGCGCTCCGAACCGTTGCACGATGTAGGCCCCAATCAGGCCCGAAAAGAACATGATTTCCGTTGCCAGAAACAGCCACATCGCGAGTTTGGAGTTGGGTAAAGGCAACCCCATCGCTCGCGGTTCTTCCCCATGCAAGGCATGTTCTAGAGCTGCCATGGCTATCTATCTCCTCTTGTCTCAGCTGGCTATTGCGTTTCGGGAATGCTGTGTCGTCCTTGCCTCCAGAAAATGATGCAGTCAGGCAGTGCCGTCTATCAGCAAAATGGTGAAAAGGACTGGAAGATAGACCAGCGATGTCCAGAGCACCAAGCGAGCACGAGCGCGATTCGGCGACAACAAAAACCACCATGCCGAAAGCACGAAAGCTGCGCCAAGCACAACAGCAGCTACCAGATAGCGCGTCCCGCTCAGTCCGGTAAGCACGGGACTGAAACTCGCGGCTGCCAACACCAGACAATGGTTGACCAGCAATCGCCCGGTCATGCGCCCATTCGGGTCCAGCACCGGTACCATTTTCATGCCGGCACGAGCGTAATCCTCACGATATAGCCACACGATCGCCCAGAAATGGGGGAATTGCCACAAGAACTGCATCAAAAATAACGACCAGGCTGGCCATTCCAGTTCGCCGCGGGCCGCACTCCAACCGATCAGCGGGGGCAGTGCACCAGCTATAGCACCCGCCACCGTGTTCAGCGTGGAGCGGGTCTTCAGTGGCGTGTAAACGCCCAGATACAGCGCCAGCGTGGTAGCACCAAGCAGAGCCGTAATCGGCGGAGTAGCGGCGACCAGCACGACCAGGCCCGCACATGCAAGCAGCACTCCGCCTCGCAATGCCGACTCCGGTCGCACCCTGCCGGCAGGAAGCGGTCGCCGCTGCGTTCGCACCATGCGAGCATCCAAATCCCGTTCCACATACTGATTGAGCACGGATGCACCAAACGCCAATAATGCCGTTCCCAGCAACGTCCACAACAAACCCGCTCCTGTCCAGCCGCCCTGCCAGGCGGAACCGCTCACATATCCAACCACTACCGTGTACAGCACCAGGCTGTTCAAGCGGACCTTGCACAATTCGGCCCAATCGCTCCACCAGCTGCTACGAATCTCCCGGCGGGTTTCTTCTGCACCGGAAACCTGTACGCCACCAACCTGAAGCGAAACACCATCAGGCACCGTTACCCTGTCTCCGGCTGATTCTTTCGCCGGGACTAATGGCACAAGGATCTCACCAGACCAGGTGCCAGACGAAGCGGGCACCACTTTCATGGCTGCCCTCCCAGGGCCAGGGGAGATGGAATCGCAACGGTCGAAACGCTTTCCCTCAGGTGGTGCGCTATGCGCAGTGCCATCGTAGCCGATGCCGCCAGCAACAGTGCCCCGATCAGCATGTGCCCCGTCGCCACCAGAGCACGTTCTGGGGAGATTTCCCGGCTTAAGCCTCCATCACCGCCGCCCAGCATCCAGCTCCCCATGCCGAACAGGACCTGGATTCCCGCCAGCACTCCTAACCAGAAACCAGGCCAGCGAAGATAGCGATATGCGCCTGGCTCCAGCGACTGACTTTTCACGTATAGCAATACTGCGTGGAACAAAATTCCTGCTGCCAGCACCAAATGCACGACGATCGGCCAGCTGGTTCGGCCACCAGCTTGCCTAAGCCATACTCCCACTACCAGCTGGGCCATGAGCAGCCCCAGGGTCAATCCAGCCAGACGCAGCATCTTGTTGCGGCCAGACACGGGCACCGTTTCACCGGCTAGCCAGCTCGGCGAAAGGACTGTTGCCATAGCCACCAGGAGCGTGAAGACAACCTGCCCGATGATGCCATGCAGCATGGCCAGTTCCCGGCCGATGGGCACCTCGTAAAGCACACGCAGACCGCCGAGAAGCCCCTGCAAGGCGACACCGAGCAAGCACGCCAATGCCAGCCAGTTATGCAAACGCGTGTGCCGTTGTTTGGCCGTCAACCACGTCCAGCCAGTTAACACAAGCGTCAGACCGCCCACCAGCCAACCGAGTTGCCGATGACCGTGTTCTGCAACAAACGCCAGTCCCCGCGCCAGCGCTTCCGACCAGTTAGCCAGCAAGTACCAGGGCGAAGTCGGCCAGGTATCGTCCACCATACCCCAGCGCATGGTGGTTACTGTGCCGCCAGCCAGCAACAGCGGAATAGTTGCCAGCGCTGTCAGCAGGCTCCACAAATGCAAGCCGAAACAATAACCGGTGCCTTGACCAGTCACGCTACTCCGACTCCGGCAGGGGACTTTGGTACGGTCAATGGCCGGTGTGCTCCTCTTCACCCGGAATGGGTGGGTGAGTCTGCGGCAAGTAGTCCTGCTCCGCGGCAGGATGGCTGTATTCGTAAGGGCCGCGATAAACCACCGGGGTACGCTCGAAATTGCCATGCGGCGGGGGCGAAGGGGCTTCCCATTCCAGCGAGTTCGATCGCCACGGGTTGCGGTCAACCTTCTCGCCAAAGAACATGCTGTAGAACAGGTTGAACGCGAAAATTACCTGCGCTGCCGCAAACACGAATATGCTGTGCGTGCTGATCTTATTCATCAGGATGATGGCATAACCGGCTTCCGTGTCCAGCATCGGTCGGATGTCGGCATAACGACGCGGTTGCCCCAGCAGACCCACCTGGTGCATCAGATAGAAGCCGATGAAGATCGGGATGAACGAGAACACAAAGTGCAACTTGCCCAGCGTCTCGTTCATCTTGCGGCCGAACATCTTCGGGAACCAGTGATAGGTGGCGGCAAAGATCGCAAACATACCGCCCAGCATGATGACAAAGTGGAAGTGGGCCACGATGAAGTACGTGTCGTGAATGTGAATGTCGGTCGGTGTGGAGGCCATGAAAATGCCGCTCAACCCACCGATGATGAAGAAGGCGACGAATGCCAGTGCAAACAACAGTGCCGTGCTCCAGTCCGGTTTACTTCCCCAGAGGGTGAAAATCCAGTTGAAGACCTTCACCGAGGAAGGCAGGGCGATCATGATGGTGGCGACCATGAACGCCGTGCCCAGGGTCGGATTCATACCGCTGACGAACATATGATGTCCCCACACGATAAATCCCAACCCGGCGATGCCGAGAATCGAATAAACCATTGGCTTATAGCCGAACAAAGGTTTGCGGACATGGGTGGCGATAATATCCGAGGCCATGCCCATCGTCGGCAACACCATGATGTAAACGGCCGGGTGCGAGTAGAACCAGAACAGGTGCTGGAACAACAGCGGCTGGCCACCCGCCGATCGTCGGGCAAAGTTGTTGACAATCCAGTTGCCGTCGAAGTTCTGCGGCACGAAAAACGAGGTGAAGCCCAGGTTATCCAGCAGCCCGAGGATCAGGGCTACCGTGAGCACTGGCAAAGCAAACGCCTGCAAAATGGCCGTTACGAACAGCGACCAGGTCGTCATTGGCAAACGGAAGAAAGTCATGCCCGGCGCTCGGCAATTGATGATCGTGGTCAGGTAGTTGACCGAACCCATCATCGAGGACACGCCGACAAAGAGCAGGCCGAGATACCACAGTGTTTGCCCAGTCCCAGAACCCGGAGCCGCCTGCTGAATCACACTCAACGTCGGATAGGCCGTCCATCCTGAGCCGGCCGGGCCGCTGGCACTGAAGAAGCTGGCGATAAAACAGGCTAGTGCCGGCCAGATAAACCAGTACGAAAGCATATTCAGCGTCGGAAACGCCATGTCCCGAAAGCCGATCTGCAACGGGATCAGGTAGTTGCCGAAAGCGGCCGTGGTCATCGGAATCACGACTGCAAATATCATGATGGAACCGTGCATGGTAACAGCGGAAACATAGGCTTCGGGAGTCATTTTGCCGGCGTTGTGCGGCCAGAGCCAGCGGCCAATCAACGGCACCTCGGCATCGGGATACGCCAGCTGCCAGCGGATGAGCAATGCCAGCAACCCGCCCACGATCATCATGACCCAGGCGGTGAAAAAGAATTGCAACCCGATGATTTTGTGGTCGGTGGAAAAGATATAGCGGCGAATGAAGCTCAGTTCGTGGCCATGATGGCCTTCATGGTGCTCCGTATTCGTGGCTTGCATGTTTAGCTACCCTCGGTTAGGCGGGACGCCGTTCCTTACAAAGATACATTGGCAAAATTGATGCGTTGTGCTCCAGCAGCCTGAGCGGGGCACTACTTGCCGGCCAGAGAAAGCGACTCGGTCGGTGTGGAGGAAGCGGCAACTTGCGGCGGAGGCGTCGGTGCCCGCAATCGCTCCGTCTGCTCGCGCAACCATTGCTCGTATTCCTTACGCGATTCGTGCACCACCACGCGGGCGCGCATCATGTAATGTCCAGGGCCACAGAGTTCCGCGCAGTAAAATTCGTAGTTGCCTGGTCGGGCGGCATCAAACCAGACCGGAATGAGCAGGCCAGGCACAGCATCCTGTTTGACACGCATCTTTGGCACGTAGAAGGAATGAATGACGTCTCTGGAAGTCACGTAAATAAGCACAGTTTCCTTAGCGGGAATGTGCAGCTCGTTAACCAGCTCGAAAGTTTCCGAGAGGGCAGGCTGGACAACATCGAGTTTCCTCGGAGCTTGGGCTTTTTCATCCCAGAGCGGATAACGCACCTGCCACATCCACATACTGGCGGTGATATGGGCGTCGGCCGGCTTCTTCGGTTTCTGCACCTTGACTTCTGTCCAGGTGGGAATCTGATAAAACGCCACGAAAATCAGGATCGCCGCTGCCATGAGCGTCCAGCCGATTTCCATCGTGCGGTTACCGTGAACGAAATCGGCTTTCTCCTGGGAGTCCTGATCTTTGCTGGTGAACATGGCGTAAACGAGGAGCAATTCCGTGCCCACGAAAAAGATGCCGGTGATCCACATGATCACGTCAAAGAGGTGGTCAATCTTGCGGCCATAAATCTCGGAGACATTAGCGGGCCACAAAGCCTGGTACCGGTCGCAGACCCAGAACGAGACCACGCCGAATATCGGCACACTCAAAAATAGCAGCGTCCAGAGCAGTTTTTGCAGCCGCACGGACAATTCTCCCTTCCGGCAGTTTTACTCAGCGAGTTTGCTGGGCGGTTGAATCCGCGCCATATCAAGTACGTAGTTGACCAGGAGCCAGACTTCCTCGTCAGAGAGTTGCTTTTCCTCGGTGGCGGGCATATCCGTACCAGCGATGCCCAAGCGAATTCGCCAGAATAAATCCTGGGGCCGACTGCCACCGCGGAACACACCCTGAGTCAAATCCCGCGGCGGAAGCGGATTGCCCCAGAAATCGCGTCGGTTTGCGTTATCAGGCACCTCGCGCGGATCGCCACGCCCGTCAATGCCGTGGCATTGCACGCAGGCACCTTTGTTGGCGAACAGATCACGTGCACGTTGCATCAACTCCGCCGCTTCCGTGGGTGTGCTGGCAGTTTCAATTATCGGCCAGCGCGGGGCCGGCGGCACTGGTTTAACTTTCTTTCTCTGCGTTGTCCAGCTGGACACAATGGCTTGCAAGCTCTCCGGCAGAACTTCCCTTGCCTCCGCTTCACCGGCACTCGGCGAAGGGCTCTCCAGCAGAATCCTGCCCAGAGCGTGCTCGGTTCGGCCCCGAATGTTGAGGTGAATGACGTAGCTGACCAGGGCCTCGAGCTCATCTTCCGACAACAGCGCGAACGAAGGCATGCTCGCCCCGGGGATTCCCTGCCGGATGGTCCGCTTCAGGTCTTCTCGCGAAGGCAGTGCCAGTGCCCCACTCGGATCGTAGGTGGAGCGGAACTTGAACCAGATGGTGCGGAAATCCCGCGGTGGTGGATTGAGCCAGCGACCCGTGCTGCCACGTCCGTCACCAACGATGCCGTGACAGTGAATGCAGAAGCGGCGATACAATCGGCTACCTTCCGCCAGGGTGGTTTCGTCGAGCCCGGCCAATTCGGGATCATCGGGCAAATCCAAACCAGCTTGGCTTACGTTCACTTTCGGATGGGCGGGTGTGCCGAAAATGGGCTTGAGCAACCCGGCTAACACCTGGAGCTTTTCGGGTGTGAGCTGGGCTTGTGTTAGTTGCTCCGGACTGGGCTGTTTGGTGGCCGGGTCGGCCCGACGGGTATGATCGCTGAAGTAGTATTCCAAATCCTCCGGGTAACGGTCATCACAGCCGACGAAAAATAATGCGAGGCCGGCCAGGGTACCAATCAGCCAGTATGCAGGACGGGACATCCCCACAAGCCTCCTGAAAGCTATTCGGCCAGTTTAGCTGGCCGCGTGTCAGCAGCATTGACCAATTGTTTTAGGTGGCGATGATTCGATGTCAAGCAACCTCTGGCTGGCAGGTGCCGGGGTTGCTGAGCAGTGGAATGCACACTAGCAAAAGCCGTGCCGGTGATTTTTGCCCGTTCCATCACACAACTGGCGTCCCTGCAAGGACTTTCTTTTGTATGGCTGGGCGGACGTGAATGAGTTTCCCAGATTTCGGATGTTCGCTCGCGTCTTTTCCTGAACACTGGACTGGAACCCTTGGCTAATAGCGCAAGGTTTCCCAGAATACGAAAGGCTGGGAACAGGGCGAGCGTGAACCAGAGCACGGCACTCGGGTCTCACTATTGCTTGGAAAGCCAACGGCTCCACAGGGTGAACGCGAACGAGAGTGTGGCGCTGGCAAGGAAGGCCAGCTTACCAATTGCCGTGGGAGGAACATTCGGATGCATCGAGGGACGTAGCAGCACCGGAAGGTCCTGGTAAAGGGGATGACTATGCCGATAACTGTGCTGGCGGTTTTCGCGCATCCCGACGACGCGGAATTTCTGTGTGCAGGTACGCTGATTCGACTCGCCAACGAACACCAGGCGGTTGTGCATATCGCCAGCATGACGCCGGGCGATTGTGGTTCGGCGGAGTTGCCGCCAGAAGAAATCAGTGCCATTCGCCGCACGGAAGGCGAACGTTCTGCCGCTCTCATCGGGGGCCGGTATCATTGCCTGGAAGAGCGGGACCTGCTGATTTTCTACCAGGAACGCACCCTGGTCAAGGTGACAAGGCTGTTGCGCGAAGTACGCCCGCAAATGGTGTTCACGCATTGTCCTACGGACTACCTCCTCGACCACGAGGTGACCAGCCAGATAGTCCGGGCTGCCTGTTTTGCGGCACCGGTGCCGAACTTCGCTCCCGATCCGGCACTGGCTCCTTTAGACCACATCCCCCACCTGTATTACTGCGATCCGATCGAGGGGAAGGATTTATTCGGCCGACCAGTGCCCGCTCAGTTTTACGTGGATATAAGCAGCGTCATAGACCGCAAGACACAAATGCTGGCCTGCCACGCCAGCCAGCGGCAATGGCTCTTGAAACACCACAGTATGGACGAATATCTGGAAGCCATGCGGCGTTGGGGTAGGCAGCAAGGCGAACGTGTCGGCGTGGCTTATGCCGAGGGTTTCCGTCAGCATTTGGGCCACAGTTACCCTCAGGACAACCGTCTGGCCCAGCTTGTAGGCGCCTTGCAACCGCCGTCCGACTAAGACTTGCGTCGGCTTGACGCTTGGATGTTCGCCGACCGTGGCCTGCTGAAAAGCGCATGACAAGCAGCGACCGAACCCGCATGGAGCAAAACTGCCCCTGGCCATGCCCAATTTCGGAAGAAGCGAAGCGAAGAGACTCTGCAATCCCGAGAAGAAAAACAGCTTCCCGATACGGACGGGTGATTATCGCCGGAATACTAAATCGCTGCGGAACAACGCACCCAAAAAGTTCGGCCCAGGCAAGCGTAAACTTCGCCAAGGGCTGGCGAATTGCGAAAAACCACCCGTCTATGAATGGAGCCCCTATGCAGGTCATTTGCCCCAGCTGCGGGGAGATGCTACGCAGCGAGGACATGAATCTCGACCAGATGGTCGGGAAGTGTCGGCGTTGCCATGCGTTGGTTAACCTTCGCGATTTCGTTCCGCAACAAGGTTCCGCGGAAAGTGCGGGCCTGGCAAATCGCCCACGGCCAGTCGCTCCGCAACCGCATCAACTCACCGTCGAAGACAGCGGAACGCAATTACGCATATTATGGCCCTGGTTTAGCTGGTCGGCCGTATTCCTGATTTTCTTCTGCATTGCGTGGGATAGCTTTCTGATCTTCTGGTACTACCAAGTCCTGGCTTGGCCCGGTAATAATTGGCTCATGATCGTTTTTCCCATCGCACACGTGGCTGTTGGTGTCTGGCTCACTTACTTTACCCTGGCGAGTCTGGTTAACCGCACGGAAATCGTCGTGGATCATGAAACGTTGCGCGTGCGGCACCGACCGTTTCCCTGGCCCGGCAGCGTGGTGCTACCGGTTGAGCAGATCGCCCAGCTCTACGTGGGTGCCCGGTGTGTGCGTCAGCCTTCAAAACCTGATGATCAGTCCTCGGAACAGGAGTCCGAATCGGAATCTTGCGAGGCGGAGCCGGATTCAGGGTATGATTTGAACGCGCTGCTTCACGACGGTACAGCGCGGAAACTGCTCTCGCTGAGCGAACCGGAAATGGCGATGTTTATTGAACAAGCGATCGAGAAGTTCCTGGGTCTTGGCGACCAGCCTGTGGCCGGTGAATTGCCACGGTAGGTGCGAAGCGGATAATTCTCGCCAATCGGCTCGCTGAGCGATTAAGCTGCGGAAGTCGTTTAGAGGCAGCCTCTTGGGTCTATAAAATTTGGCCGGACTCGGTGAGTTTGGAAAAATTTTCCGGGTACCGGTTGACTTTCGCGGGAGCAGTTCCAGAATAGCTTTCCACACGCCACGAATACCGGCCAGGCAAACAGCTAGCCAGGCCGGGGACGCACGCGGCAGCTGGTATTGCTTGCCCCAGCGTGAAAGAAGCCGACTGGCATGGGGATTAGCCACTGGAGCGAATTGCCCAAGACGGGGAAGATGGCGGAGCAACTCAGTGAGAAGGAGCGACGTCGGTCCTCGGGAACTGGGACGCTACTTCGCCCTGGGCCAGATCGGGTTGGAGATGGTCATACCCATTGCGCTGGGGGCCTGGCTCGATTATCGCTGGGGAACAAGCCCGTGGATGGTGATCCTCGGAGTAATCGTGGGCTTTGCTGTAGGAATGACCCATCTGTGGTTGCTCCTGAGGGAACCTCCGGGCGGCTCGTCGCGATAGGCGAACTGCTCGAAATCGGCTTGCTTGCTGCGGTATCTATAGCCGCGGCGATGATCGGTGGTCTGGCAGTTGGGGCCAGCGCAAGCGATTCCTCTGTGCCGGTAATCGCTGCCCTGGCTCTGGTGCTCATTCCTGCGCTGACCGCTCACATTTTCACCGCCAGGGCCGCTCGAGTATCGGGCGGGAACTTTCCTTTGCTGGCGCTGATGGGCACGGGGATTCGCCTGGTATTGACTCTCGGCGGTGCCCTGGTGCTGGCCTTTACAGCTTCGTGGGGCGATGGACTGGCTTTCTGGGTGCCCCTGGCGGCTGCATATTTGGCAACGCTGGGTGTCGAACTAGTCTTCACCATCCGCAAAATTCCAAACCGGTGAGCGATTGCTTCGAGAATCGGTACTAAACTTGCTAGCGTCCCGCTTTCTCAGCGCGGCTACGCTCAGCATGCACCTAAAAGAACTTGAACCGGTATGGCTCACAGCCCTCTTGAACATTCGAAAGACAGTGCCGTCTGGACATTTTTCGACAACAGCCTGACCGGCAAAGTGGAAATTCACCTGCCGGCCATTCCGCTTCCGTTTCGGGAAAAGCCGCTCCAGATCACCAAATTCATGGTGATCGAGTTGCTGGCGGCGCTATTGCTTGTGGCGATTTACGTGCCGATCGCCCGGCGTGCTCGCAGTGGTGAACCGCCCCGAGGGCTCTTCTGGAATTGTTTTGAGGCGATCCTGACCTTCCTGCGTGATGAGGTGGCCAAACCGTATATTGGTGAGCGGGATGCCGACCGCTTTGTTCCGTACATCTGGACTGTTTTCCTGTTCATATTGTTTTGCAATCTACTGGGCATGATACCGTTTCTGGGGTCGCCCACCGGTGATTTGAGCGTAACCGGAGCGCTGGCCTTTTGCAGTTTCCTGCTGATTCACGGTGCGGCTATCCAATACCAGCTCCAACACGGTGGGCATCATGGCCACGATGAACATTCCGACCACCATGAGCATCCCATGCACGAAGAACGCCCAGCAGAATCTCCAGCGGCAACTCACCACCCGGTCGGGCACGCGGAGCATGGCCATCGGGGATCGTCCCAACCGGATTCCGCGTCGTCCCGGGTTCCCTGGTTACTGGCTCCGATCGTGGGATTGTGGCGATACATCCGCGCCCATGTTCCGGACACGGGAATTCCATTGATCTTCGGCTTTCCGCTGATTGTGATGATCGTCGCCATTGAGTTCCTCGGACATTTCATCAAGGCCACCGTTCTGGCTGTGCGACTCTTCGCTAACATTTTCGCCGGCCACACCGTGCTGGCGTTTATCATGGCGTTCATTGTCATGGCCAAAAACGCCGGGCCAGTCGTCTGGGGGATCGTTACCCTGGGAAGTGTGTTCGGCGTCGTGGCATTAAGTTTGCTGGAAATCTTTGTTGCGTTTTTGCAGGCGTTCATTTTCACCTTCCTGACTGCGCTTTTCCTCGGCTTCCAGCTGCACATGGAACATTAGGCGAAAGGTGCAGGGACATCCTCTTGCCAATCGGTGGGCCTGCCGCCACCGCTGGCGACCATCTCTGGCTGCGATTCTCTTGCTTGCTAAACGAATGGGATACTGCATTCCCATTTCTGGGAATTGGCGGAGCACGCGATAGACTGGCACTAGAAGCGGTGCCACAAGACATTGATGCACAGAAAGGAGGAACGATGAAGCAGATGCTCGCAAGCGTGGGTCTGGTGATGATTGCGCTGCTGGTGCTGGCCATGCCCGCACTGGCGGTAGATCAGGGGGCCCATCAGTTTTACGGGAACGCTGTCGGTGCTGGCTTTGGCACAGCGCTGGTGCTGATCGGTGCTGGCTGGGGATTCGGTCGAATTGGCCAGGCCGCTCTGGAAAGCATGGCCCGGCAGCCGGAAATCGCACCCCGCATTCAGACCGGTATGCTGATCATTGCCGCGCTGCTGGAAGGTGCGACTTTCTTCGCCCTGATCGTGTGCATCATCATGGCGGTCAAGGCCTAATCAGCGGCTGGCCAGGGTACAGCCCGACAGAAGAAAACGCCGCCTTCGGCCGGCTTGGTGCTTATCTGCCTTGTAAAGTGGAGGAAAGATTCGATGGTTTCGGGCCTACAGCGCTGGTGGGGTCGAGCCGACTGGCTGGCCCGTGGGGTTGTGGTGCTGGCCTGGTGCGCGACCTGGTGGTTGCTGATGCCGGACTGCACTGGTGCCGCGGAAGCCGGGCATGGCCATGCTGAGGGCGAGGAAGGACCTTTATCCTTCTCGCTCGACCTGGCGGTGTGGAGCCTGGTCGTGTTCGGCCTGCTGCTGGTGGTGCTGCGCAAACTGGCCTGGCGACCGATGCTCGAAGGCCTGCGCAAGCGCGAAGAAAGCATCCGCCGGGCTCTGCAGGAGGCTGAACAAGCCCGTGCGGAAGCCGAACGTATCCGATCCCAGTTGCAGCAGGAAATGCAACGAGCCGGCGAGAAGGTGCGGGAAATTCTCGACGAAGCCCGCCGCGATGCCGAGCGCACTGCCGAGGAGATTCGCGCACGCGGTTTGGCCGAAGTCCAGGCCGAGCGCGAACGACTGCTGCGTGAACTGGCGCGAGCTCGCGACCAGGCTTTGCAGGAACTCTGGCAATCTGCGGTACGCCTGGCCGTGTTGGTTTCGGAAAAGGCTATCCGCAGGTCGCTGAGCGAAGAGGATCATCGTCGGCTTCTGGATGAGGCACTCGCAGAGTTACGGCAACACGGCGAGGCTTACGAACGCGAACACATGGCACTGGTGGGCAATTACCAGCCCTGATTTGCTGGCAGTGCTGCTTGCCTCGATTTTTCCCTCCTTGGAATTCAGATGACCAGCTCACATGACTGAAGAGCACCAGCATACTTATCCCAAGCCACAGGTCGCGGATCGACCTGTCTATCCGACCGTGCTGGACATTCGCGGCCAGCAGATCGCCCGCGTGTATGCCGAGGCATTGCTTCGCGCTGCTCGTGCCCAGCAGGCCGAAGAACAGGTTCTGGAAGAACTGGATTCCCTGGTGGATGACGTGTTCACCAGTGCTCCGGAACTGGAACTTTTTCTTACAAGCGGCATCATTTCCCGTCGGCGGAAGGCGGAAACCATTTCCCGGTTGTTTACCGGTCGGGCACATCCGCTGGTATTAAACTTCCTGCTGGTGCTCAACGACCACGACCGCTTGCCGTTATTGCGAACCATCGTGCGTGCCTATCGGCAACTGCGTGACCGGGAAGCACGCCGGGTCCGCGTGGAAGTGCAGTCCGCCGTCCCTCTGGGGGAAGCTTACCTCGAGCGGATCGCTGGTCAACTCCGCGACATCTTCCGGCTCGAACCACTGGTGACCAATCGCGTCGAGCCTGAATTGCTTGGTGGACTGGTGGTACGGATCGGCGATTGGGTCTTCGACGGCTCGGTCCGCAGCCGACTGAGCAAACTCGAAAAAGAACTTCTGGCGAGGGCTTCCTATGCGATTCAAACCCAACGAGATCGTTTCTGTTCTGCAAGCGGAGATTGAACAATATCGCGCGGAATTGGAAGCGCGGGAAATCGGCCGGGTTCTGGAAGTCGGTGATGGCATTGCCCGCGTCTATGGTTTGGGCGGGGTGATGTCCGGCGAAATGGTCGAGTTCACTCGTACCGGCGTCATGGGCTTGGCCTTCAACCTCGAGGAAACTTCGGTCGGTGTGATCATCCTCGGTGATTACCTGGAGATTCGTGAAGGCGATGAGGTGCGGGCTACTGGGCAATTGTTGCGAGTGCCGGTCGGCGATGCTATGATCGGCCGGGTGGTCGACCCGCTCGGCAATCCCCTCGACGGTAAAGGACCGATTGTTACCCCGTACACACGTCTGGTGGAATCGCCGGCTCCCGGTGTTGCCGAAAGGCAACCCGTCAACGTGCCCTTGCAGACGGGCATCAAAGCCATTGATTCGATGACGCCGATCGGTCGCGGCCAGCGGGAACTCATTATCGGCGACCGCAAAACGGGCAAAACTGCCATCGCCGTGGACACCATCATCAACCAGAAGGATGAGGACGTTATTTGCGTGTATGTCGCCATCGGCCAGAAGGAATCCACCGTTGCCCAGGTGATCGAGGCTTTGCGGCAACACGGGGCAATGGATTACACCATTGTCGTGGTTGCGTCGTCGTCGGCCCCGGCAGCGTTGCAGTATATCGCTCCTTACGCCGGCTGCGCTATGGCCGAGTATTACATGTACGAACAGGGCCGCGATACTCTTTGCGTGTACGATGACCTGAGCAAACAGGCGGCGGCTTATCGGCAACTGTCGCTCTTGATGCGTCGTCCACCAGGGCGCGAGGCATATCCTGGCGACATTTTCTATTGCCACTCCCGCTTGCTCGAGCGCTCGGCCAAGTTAGCTGAACACTGGGTGATCGTTCCCGAATCCGTCCCGGATAAAGAGGTGACGGCGGAACATTCGGCGGTGCGTAACCCCGATGGCTCGCCTCGCGTTTTCAAAGGCCCCCTGGAAAAGAAGCACGCTCAGGAGGTGGTCCTCCCCGAGTATCCGGGGCATAAGCTGGCTAAGCTGCCGAAATCCGGTGGCTCACTGACAGCGTTGCCGATCATCGAAACGCTCGAAGGCGAGGTCTCCGCGTACATTCCCACCAACGTCATTTCGATCACCGACGGCCAGATTTATTTGCAACCGAGCCTTTTCTTTGCCGGCGTGCGACCAGCGATTGACGTGGGTATTTCGGTCTCGCGTGTCGGCGGAAAAGCACAGATCCCCGCTATGAAACAGGTGGCCGGGAGCCTGCGACTGGACCTGGCGGCCTTCCGTGAACTGGAAGCGTTTGCCCAGCTCGGCACCGAACTCGATAAAGCGACGCAGGCGCAGCTTGACCGCGGTTACCGCATGGTGGAAATTCTCAAGCAACCGCAATACAAACCGATGCACGTCGCCGATCAGGTGATGATCATCTTCGCCGGCACACGCGGTTACCTGGATTCCGTGCCTATCCGCCACGTCGCCGCCTGGGAAGAACAATTTTTACGCTTCATGCGCGAACAGGTGCCGGAGGTCCGCAACGCTCTCATCCGCGAAAAGAAGATCACGCCGGAAATCGAAGCCGGTCTGGTCAAGGCGATCGAATTCTTCCAGACGCAATTCAAGCCGCCGGCCTAAACGCAACCAATCTTGCTGTGCGCTGAGGATCGGGAGAGGCAAACTTATGCCGAAGCTCCGCCATCTGGTTTTGCGGCGTAAAGCGATTCAGAATATCCGCAAAATCACGCGGACGATGGAGCTGATCGCTACGGCCCGTTTCAAGCGGGCTCTCGATCGCGCTGTGGAAGCGGAAGCCTATACCCGCAAAATTGCCGAACTGGCTGCCGACCTGAGCACCGCTGCGCTGCCCGCTTCCTCTGGCGCTGCTCCCGCCGCACTGCGTCATCCCCTGCTGGAGAAGCGCGACCCGATCCGCAGCAGTCTGCTGCTGGTGATTTGCTCCAATCGCGGTTTGTGCGGCGGCTACAACACCAGTATCCTTCGCGTCGCTGACCAGCGCTTGCAACAGTACCGGCAATCGGGAATTGACCTCCATCTGGAACTTTCCGGCAAACGAGCCATCGCGTATTATCGCTACCACGGCGTACCTTTCGAGGCCAGCTATACCCATTTTGAAGATAAGCCGCGCTTCGAGGAAGTCGAGGTGCTGGCTAATCGCTACCTGGAAGGTTACCTGGGCCGGCGTTACGATCAGGTCGAAGTGGCGTACATGAAGTTCCTCAGCGCTTCCCGGCAAACGCCGGTAGTTGAGACGCTTCTGCCGTTGAGCACGATTGCACCGCCGCTGCGCCGCCCGGCAACTCCAGGGGCGACCGCTTCCGCCGGTACCGCTTCAGAAAGTGGCACCGCTCATGCGACTGGGCCGGCAACTCCAGCGGCGACCGTCGAGTACGAGTTTCTGCCCGACCCGCGCAGCATTCTTGAGGAGTTGCTGCCGATGTCGCTGAAGGTGCGGCTGTTCAAATGCTTCCTCGATGCAGCTGTCAGTGAACAGATCGCTCGCCGCATCGCCATGAAACAGGCCACCGATAACGCCAGCGAGATGATTCGCCAGATCACACGCCAGTACAATCGCGCCCGCCAGGCCAACATTACCAAGGAAATCCTCGAAGTCCTCAGCGGCGCGGAGGCGTTGAAATGAGCCGTCGCGGCGCACTGGGCCGGGACCAGCGAAACGCTCTAGTCAACAATCGCACACGCTGAGACAGGAGGCAGCTATGGCAACGCTCACCGATGGACAACCCAACGGTAAACATATCGGTCGCATCGTGCAGGTGATCGGTTCGGTCTTCGACGTGGAATTCGACGAAGGCCACCTGCCCGAAATCTACAACGCTCTGAAAATTGATACCGAGTACAAAGGGGTGAAGATTCACCTGGTCGGCGAAGTGCAGCAGCATCTGGGTGGTAATCGCGTCCGCTGTGTCGCTCTGGGTTCGACCGACGGACTGGTACGTGGTATGCCGGTCGTGGATACCGGCGGCCCGGTGAAAGTGCCCGTCGGCAAGGAAACGCTGGGCCGCGTCTTCAATTTGCTCGGCGAGCCGATTGACGGTCGGGGCCCGGTAGAGGCAAAGGAATGGTGGCCGATCCATCGTGAACCGCCGCCGCTTTCGGAAATCGTGCCCAAGACGGAGGTGTTTGAAACGGGCATCAAGGTCATTGACCTCTTGACACCGCTGGTGCGTGGCGGCAAGGCCGGTCTTTTCGGCGGGGCAGGTCTCGGCAAGACGGTGATCCTCACCGAGCTTATCGCCCGCATCGCCACACAGCATGGTGGCTATTCCGTGTTTGCCGGTGTCGGTGAACGCACCCGCGAGGGAAACGACCTGTGGCTGGAGATGCAGGAGACCAAAATCGGCAACACAGGTCGGCCGGTGCTTTCGCAAACTGCACTGGTGTTCGGTCAGATGAACGAGCCGCCCGGGGCACGGTTGCGTGTCGGCCTATCGGCACTGACTATGGCGGAATGGTTCCGCGATGCTACCGGCGCTGATACGCTGCTGTTCATTGACAACATCTTCCGTTTCTCGCAGGCCGGTTCCGAAGTCAGCGCTTTGCTTGGCCGGATGCCCAGTGCTGTCGGTTACCAGCCTACTTTGGCCACGGAAATGGGCGAACTGCAGGAACGCATCACCAGCACCGTCCGCGGCGCCATTACGTCTGTGCAAGCCATCTACGTTCCTGCGGATGACCCGACTGATCCAGCTCCGGCCAATGCATTCCAGCACCTCGACGCCTTCATTTATCTCGAACGCCGCATCGCAGAGAAAGGCATTTACCCGGCCATTGACCCGCTGGCTTCCAATAGCCGTATCCTTGACCCGCAGTATGTCGGCGAGGAACATTATCAGGTAGCCCGGCAGGTACAACGCTATCTGCAACGCTACCGCGAACTGCAGGACATCATCGCCATTCTCGGCGTTGAGGAATTGAGCGAGGAAGATAAACTGGTCGTGCATCGCGCTCGGCGCATCGAAAAGTTTCTCTCCCAGCCATTCATCGTGGCGGAAGCCTTTACCAATCGCCCCGGCAAATTCACACCATTGCGCGACACCATCCGCTCATTCAAAGAGCTTTGCGAGGGAAAATGGGATCATCTTCCCGAAGCGGCTTTCCTCTATGTCGGCGCTATCGAGGAAGCGGAGGAACAGGCTCGCCGCATGTCCACAGCGGCATGAGATGGTCTTCCGAAAAGCATTGGGCCTCACCAGGCCCTGGTATGTCTCAGCGAGATTTGCAGCATGGCCGCGGAACGATTGCACTGTCTGGTGATTACCCCGGAACGCACTGTGGTGGATGAATCAGCCGATTTCGTGGCCGTGCCACTTTATGATGGCGAACTCGGCGTGTTACCCGGTCGGGCTCCGCTGGTGGGACGGTTAGGATTCGGCGAATTGCGTTTGCGGCGGGGCGAAGAAGTACGGCAGTATTTCGTGGACGGCGGCTTTGTGCAGATCAAGCGCAACACGGTAACGCTCCTGACCGCGCGAGCCATTCCCGCCAGCGAACTGGACGCCGCTGCTCTGGAATCCGAACTGGCGCAACCAGTGCCGGCCACGGTTTCGCCTCAGGAGCGACGGCGTCTGATGCAACAACGGGAACGCTGCCGCGCCATGCTCCGCCTCGCCCGTAAAGTCCGCGCCTGAGTGCTTGTCCTTCTACGCAGGCACTACATAGTGACGGCATCAGGCCAGGATAACTCGGCGGCTGTGTCTCGCGCACAATCCAGTGTAAGAGAGGGTTTGAACAGGGGCCGCCACCTGTCCGATTTAGGGCCGTGCGGGTAATGGCAGCGGTTGGCCGCGTTTGCCTTCGGGACGCCACGGGAATGGCGTGAGAATTTCGACCGGTTTGGTGGAAATTTTTTCGCCCAGGATGTTCTCGAAGACGGTGCCGTAGAGTTTGTCAATCGGCTGCAGGGCATGGGCAGCCAGCAACCGATGCGCTTGCGCGAGCGGTCCCAGTGCCCAGCGACGCCCATCAATACCGGGAACTGTCTGGGCCAGCGGATGGGCGGCTTCTCTGGCTTGCCGTTGTTGCAACAAGTCCTGGCCGAATGTCACATCCGGCCCGTGCAGAGGCGGCGGCAGCAACACCGGAGCAAGGGGCCGACCGGTGGGATCGCGGTAACTGAGTGCCCCCGGCGCTTCCGTATCCACATCAAAGCGTGCCGGCTCCACCACCAGGCCATACTGGTTGCGTAACCGCTCGGCATGGTATTCGCGGAACAGCACTTTGAACAGCTTACCTGTCTTTTTGCTTTCCTGGAGTCCGCGCCGCACGCTGTCAACCACCCAGCGGGCTTCCGCTAGAAATTGCTCCGCTCCAACCGGGCCCGGAATGACGTGCAAGACCCGGCCATCGGGAGCGCAGAAATACGTGGCCACGTTCCCGCCCTGTTTCTGCCCGCCGACAATGCGAAACGTCCCGACTTTCTGGAAGGAACACACAAAATGCTCCCGCACAAACTCGCCCACGCGGGGATCAGCCAGGGCGCTCACCCGGAGTGCCTCGGCATTGTTTCAGGTCAGCCCGGGGTCTTCGAAATGGCCCGAAACATGCAAGACCATGACCAGTTTTTCCTCGGCAGCAGCTCGGCGAGCGGCGTCTTTCGGCGTGGGCTCGAACTCGATAGCCGTACCATAATCGCCGCACGGAGCCTTATGGGGTTTCCTTGCTGCGGTCGGTGGGCTTGCCCAGACCCAGGATACCGTTGCCAGGAGCAACGCTGCCACGATCAGCTTCCGCCCGCTACGCCGGGCATGGTTGGACACGATTGCCATGGCCGTCATGGGTACCGCCTCCGATTTGTGAACCGCTTGCGTCAGCGCTCTGGTCAAAAATATGACGAACGACCAGCCGCCAGGGATCGCTACTTGCTCCATAATCCGTCACCGGGATTGTCGGTTATTCATTCTGGAACGATGTGCCGGGACACCGTGCTGGGTCGTGCTCTGGAGTTAGCCGCTCGCTAGTTATGCATAGTTGAACGATGCTTACCTTGCAATCGCGGAAAGGCGTTTTTCCTGCAAACACGCTAAAGCGTTTTAGTAGTTCGAGGAGCCAGGGACTTAGGTTATTTCCAGCGGCTACGTCAACGAACTGTTTCTGCTACGGCGGCTGGGTAGCGCCAAGAGTTTGCGTCGTTGAGCGGAAGCGCAGTGAATGCGACGGTCGCCGCTAGTTGGCGGATTCACATCGGTCTTCGCATCTTGCCACTGCGTTCTATGGTTTTCCGCGAAATTCTTTCGAGAGAGATGAACGCTGAAGGTGGAAGTTAGAGCGGGTGCCCTGTCATTGCGGCAGTCTTCGACTTGACATCGAGCGACTGACCAGACGGTGGTGGAAGTCAGCGCTGTAAGCTGTCATTGTGGCAGAGTGAAAAGTTCGCCGCCGGCTCGGGTACCCAGGGCTCGCCAGGTGGAAAGATCGATCGTGCTGCGAACGACACGCACCGAGCCGTCCATCATACCCACGTTCACCACACCGCCAATATGGTAGCTGCGAGCGGTAACCGCAGCGCAGGTACGAATGAGAGTGTGGCTTCCTTCCTGGCGGGAATTGAAATCGCAGTCGTGGAAAGTGATGCCGTTGTAATTAACCACCACGTCGGTGTTGGGAGGCAAAAGTGTGGTGAAGCCGCTGTGGTGCACGCGACCGTCAGGCCATTCGGTGTGGCCGGTGTTGGAGTTGCGATCCGCTCCCATTTTCTTGTCGGGAGCGGTAAGCACGAGAGTAGCGACCTCGCCAGCCGTGGTCGGAACAGTGCCGCACGGATCGGAATTCATGTTGCGAGCATACGGCGTAAATGCCTTGACCTCGGCCAGCATGAGAGTGTTGCTGGTGCCGTCGAAGATGTGGTTCAAGGATAACTGAGCATTGGGGAAAAAGACCCCGTCGCCGCCCTCGCCAGTCTGTGGATTCCAGACCAGCCAGGTGCCAAAGTTGAACCCGTAATTCAGCGGATAAACATACGGTTGCGGGACACCGTTCACCATGCGCGTACGTACCGTGTCATTTCGTTCACTGGGACACAGAAAAACGGGAATACGAGTTTGTGGCACTCCGGTATTCAGTTGCTGATCCCAGGCCAATTCGAGATTGACCTTGACTCCGGCATTACCCTGCTCGATAAAGTCGAGAATGCGGCCATGCACCGACCAGGAACCGTTGTTCGTGCCGAAAGTGGCTCCGACGGGAGCCAGCATACTCGGTGGCAGGACACCATAATGCGATTCATAATTGTGAACGGCAATGGCCAGCTGGCGGATATTGTTCTGGCAGCGGATGCGGTTAGCAGCTTCTCGGACTCTCTGAATGGCCGGTAACAAGAGAGCCATCAGCAGGCCAATGATCGCAATCACCACCAGCAGTTCGATCAGCGTGAAAGCTCGCCCGCTTGGTCTCCCCGCAGATCGCTCCTGTCGGACAGCCTGTCGTTGACTACTCTGCTTCATGGTTTCACCTCCCTCCACGTTTGGCCGTCTCTCGGTGTCTGGCGGTGTCCCTGTGCAACCGCCGCTGGCTATCCACATGTCTCCAGGTCCTGCCAATTGTCAGACGCCAGGATCAAAGCTGGCTAACAGGAAATCGGAGAAGCTGCAAATTTCCGCATACCGAGAGTTTGACGGGAGAAGGGAGAGAAAAGTTCGCGGCTGCTTCCAGAGAATGGCAAACCTGTCGTGCTCGATTCGCAATTTTCGGAATCCCGCGGGTGTCGTCGCACGGCAATAAACGGGCGCAATTTACCTGCCCGAATGCAGACGGGCCAGAAGTTCGCAAGGGCTGCATACAGGACGTTTGCGGGAATGCAAGCTGAACTGAAGGCGGCATCGTTTTTGCTAATGCTTATTTTTATGGATTGACGTTTGCCCGCGTGCCACTAAAACATTGCGAACGATTGCAGGAAAGCTATTTCCAGTCTTCCGCACGCTCCGCCAGGCTACACGCACTTCCCTGGCCGATCTGGCTGGTCCAAGCCTGATGGTATCTGGCGGGCAACGAATTAAGACTCAGCAAGTCCTTCGCTTCGAGACCCTGCCGGACGGCGTGCGTGAGTGTAGCGGGCCGAGGAGGAAAACATGAGCCAGTCAGCGCCGAGCCAAGCGGCGACTGCTACTAAACAACCGACCACCACGGGACAACCGACACGACGCTGGTTTCTGCTGAGCTGGTTCCAGACCGCCTGGATTGCCTTCACCGCCACCATGACCGCCTGGTTCCTGTGGACGTTGCGGTTTCTGTTTCCCAATGCCTCCATGGAACCGCCCATGAGCTTCAAAGCAGGCTACCCCGATCAGTACGAAGACGACAAAGTGGTGGAACGGTTTAAGGAAGAATACGGGGTGTGGATCGTGCGATTGCGCACGCCCAAAGGCGTAGAAATCTTCGCGCTCAGTACCGTATGTACGCACCTCGGATGTACTCCCAACTGGTTAGAGAACGAGCAGAAATTCAAATGTCCCTGCCACGGTAGCGGCTTCATGAAAGATGGCACGAACTTCGAGGGGCCCGCACCACGGCCATTGGAACGCTACCGCATTGTTCTGGCCGACGATGGACAAATCCTGGTGGACAAAAGCCGCAAATTCCAGAAGGAACTCGGGCAGTGGGACGATCCGGAAGCAGCCATTCGGTTCTCGTAAGCCACAGCCTGCTCGGATAATCACTGGCGCCCCTTGCGACTGGAGCAACTATGGCTATCGGTGAATATATCCGCAATACGCAAATCTGGAAAAGCATCTTCCGTCATCCAGCACCGCGCGACCGGCGTAACCGCGTCGTGGTGGTGCTGACCAATTTCTTCCTGCACCTGCATCCGGTCTCGATTCGCAAACAGGGAATCGCTCTAAGCTACACCTGGTGCATGGGCGGGATTACGTTCTTCCTGTTCCTGGTGGAGACGGTGACCGGTGTGCTGCTGATGTTCTACTACCGCCCGACGCTGGAACATGCCTACAACGACATTGTTTCGCTGGGCCAGGTGGTAACACTGGGCGTGTTGCGGGAAATGCACCGCTGGGGTGCGCACGCAATGGTCATCACCATCTGGCTGCACATGTACCGCGTGTTCCTGACAGGAAGTTACAAACCGCCGCGGGAATTTAACTGGGTTGTGGGCGTGATCCTGCTGGTGCTCACTTTACTTCTGAGCTTCACGGGGTACCTCTTGCCCTGGGATCAGCTGGCGATCTGGGCGATCACGGTCGGCAGCAACATGGCGCGAGCCACGCCGTTCCTCGGCCACGAAGGGCCGGGCGCGAAATTGCTCTACGTCGGCACTTACCTGATTCATTCGGGAAGCGATGCCCGTTATTTACTTCTGGGCCAACGCTTTGTCGGCGAGATGACTCTGCTGCGTTTCTACGTTTTGCACTGCATCGCGTTTCCACTGGTGGTGGCGACTCTGATTGCCATTCACTTCTGGCGTGTCCGTAAAGATGGCGGTATCAGCGGGCCGCTGTAAGTGTTCACCGCGCCATCGCACCTGACCGATGTAGCTGGCTAATTCCATGCGAGCAACGAGACGACGGCAGAGCGGGGAATACGAGCCATGATTCTGGCGGCGATGGCCCATTCGGGGCCGGATATTACTGCGTCTGTCCAGACTGGACTGGGCTGGTTTTATGCCATCCTGGCTGTGTGCAATGCCGGCTTCGCCTGGTACTGGCAAAAGCGATCACGGCAAGCCTCGCCTGATCTGGCCAGCGACGAAGCGATGGATGCCTTGCCGGGGGAGCGCTCGCCAGAGTTGGCCCGGCGAGCAGCACGCTTGTGGTGGGCGGTCAGCGGTCTGCTCGCTGTGTTGGCGTTGATTTATTTCGTCGGTCTGGGCCCGACTCTGCCCTTGTGGATTCGTAACACTGTGGACGCTGGATTGCGGCGCGGCCTGGAAACTCTCGGCCTGGTGGGCACGGTTAACCTGGCCATTCGTCTGCCGCTGATCGTGGTGTACTGGGTGGCGTTAGTGGCGTTGATTCTCGATGCGGTTCTGGTTGCGGCTGGCAGTCAGACGCAAGCCCTGGCAAACCGTTTCTTTGGAGCGGTGCTGTTCGGCATGGATGCACTGCGGCGGCTGACGACCTGGTTGCTGCTGGTGAGCTTTTCGTCGCTCATTCTCGACGGGTTGGGACCGGTCAATTACTTCTTCCTGTCCGTCGGTATTTTCGGGGCGTTTTACTTATGGCGAGAGAAGCTGACACGGCTCAATGTCGGGTGGGCGTTGCTCATAGCCTCGCTGGTGCTCGGTGGCCTGGGCATGACCGACTACGATTTTCGCCAGATCATTATCAAGCCCGACAACGTGCCCATTGTCGGCATGGTGTACCTGGTGGGATTTTTCAGCTGGTTTGCGTTGCGCCGCGCGGTCATCAACGATCAGCGTACCGCTCAGGGATTGCCCACGCTGGAAAAGCTGGAAGAGGAAAAAGTGCTGGTTTGGCCGGACCTGGTTTACACCGAGCTCATCTGCATGGTGATCGTGACGGTAGTGCTGATCATCTGGTCGGTGGGTTTGCCAGCTCCCCTGGAACAGCCGGCTGCCAGTGCAAAAACGCCGAACCCGTCCAAGGCACCGTGGTATTTCCTTGGTTTGCAGGAGATGCTGGTTTACTACGATCCGTGGTTAGCCGGGGTGGTTTTTCCATCGCTGATCATCTTTGGGTTGATGGCTATTCCGTACATTGATTTCAACCAGAAGGGGAACGGCTATTTCACGTTTGCTGAGCGGCCGTTTGCCATCGTAACATTTGGTTTCGGATTTATCGTGCTGTGGGTAACCCTGATTTTCCTGGGCACTTTCCTGCGTGGGCCGAACTGGAACTTCTTTGGCCCGTTCGAAACCTGGACAAAAAGCAAGCTCGTCCCGCTCAACAACGTGGATTTGTCGGAGTACTTCTGGGTGCGGATGCTGAACATTGTTTGGCCGAGCCCGGCAAGCGGTGGCGTGATTCTCATGCGAGAATTGCCCGGCATCGTGCTGGTGCTGTTATACTTCCTGGTATTACCCCCGCTTTTGGCGAAAACGATCTTCCGACAGTTCTTCATACGGATGGGGTTCGCCCGTTACTTCGTGATGGTGAATCTGCTTCTGGTGATGGCAGCGTTGCCGATCAAGATGATCCTGCGCTGGGCTTTCAACCTGAAATACATCATCGGCATTCCCGAATACTTCTTCAACATCTGAGCGTATTGTCGGGGGAACGGAGAAATTCATCCCGCTGCGGAAACCCGATACGCTCTGCACCTGCGGCAAACGCAAGTCTGCCGCGCATCGGACTGGCTGCCAGCTGGCCTGATTCACTCTACCAGCGAAAGCGGGTCGCTGGCAGTCCCGTGAGGGAACACTATGGCTGCCCTGGATCAAACTTACCGCGATTTGCGGAAACTCGACATTATCTTCGGCCTGTCGTGTTTGGGATTGCTGATCGCGACGCTGGTCATGCTAGCCGTGGACCATCGCCGCGAGTGGAAGCACTGGCAACGTCGCAGCCGCCAGATCGAAGTCGAACTGCTTGAGCAGCAGGCCAAGGCGGACTTCCAGCGCAATCAGCAGGAGTATGAACGTTTGAAGGAGCAGTTTTTAGACAAAGCCCGGGAGTTTTACGGCGTTGCCATCAGCGGTGAGTTGCCGCCCAAAGATTTTCTCGCTCAGGCCAAGCAGATTGTGAACACGGCCGAAAACGATCGCATCCGTGAGATTCGCCGTAAACTCGAACAGGAAGGCGTGCGGGAAAGAGCTTTCCGACTGCGTATCACTATCAATGAGCAAAAGGCTATCCGCGACTCCATCATCAGCCAGCGTGATGCCGCTTACGCTCAGGGTTTATCTACGGCAGTTGTGGAGGAGCTGGAACAGCGCGTCCGCGACAAACAGGCGGAAATCACCCGAATGGAAGAGGAACTCGACCGCCTGCAGCGCCAGATCGAACAGGCGGAGGCGGAAATCGCTCAACAGCGCGAACCCTTGCAACGGGTGTACAGTCAGCTGGAGGCCAATCTCCGCGAATATGACCGTCTCACTCGACTGCAGGAACAGCGGCAACTGGATGTCTATGCCCGTATCCGTGCCTTGCCGATTCTGGATGCCTTTGCTTCGCCGTTCAAGATTCGTCAGGACGTGCCGGACGGCTTGCTGATTGATTACAACTTCAAGCAGGTGCAGCGGGTTGATCGCTGTGCCAGCTGCCACACCAACATAGATCGACTGGGTTTCGAGAAATCCCGGTTGGCCTCGCTCACCGAGTCCAAATTGTCGGCGGCAGAGATCGCCGTGCTCTGCAATCATCCGCGGCTGGATTTATTTGTCGGCTCGAATAGTCCGCATCCGGTGGAGAAGTTCGGCTGCACCATTTGCCATTCTGGCCAGGGCGGCTCAACTTCGTTCAACTTCGCGTATCACTTTCCCGATGCCGGCAAAACCGATGGCAATCGCCAGGAAACTTACGCTGACAAATTCCGCCGCTGGGAGGAGGATTATCACTGGCATCCGAGCCTGCATCCGAATTTTCTCTGGGATTATCCCATGGTGCCCATGCGGTTCATTGAGGCGAGTTGCCTGAAGTGTCATCATGAGGTCATGTCATTGAAGCGTAGCGATGGCCGCGATGAAGCTCCGAAACTGCTGCAGGGATATCGCCTGGTGCGTGAGCTGGGTTGTTTTGGTTGCCATGAAATTAGCGGCTACAAGTCCGGTCGCCGTGTCGGTCCCGATTTGCGTCTGGAGCCATATCCGCCGCTGGAAGAATTGCCTGCCGCGGAGCGAAGCTATCTGCTCAGCACCCTGAGCGAACCGCCGGGAACCTTGCGCAAAGTTGGGCCGGGATTGCGACTCATCCATACCAAATTGTCGCCCGACTGGGTCGCCCGCTGGATTCGCTCGCCGCGTTCTTTCCGGTATGACACGCGCATGCCCCATTTCTTCGGCCAGCATAACAACACACCGACCGGCCTTTCTGATTACCAGCCGAACGATGAGAGCCTGTTACCGGAAAAGGAACGTGGTTATCCGGACGCGGAAATCGAGGCGATGACGTTTTACCTGTTTTTCGAGAGCCGCCGTTACGAAAGTTTGCTCTTACAGGCGCATCAGGCTGGCCACCAGGAAGCCAAGTTGCGTGAACTGCAACGTGCCCTGGCTGGTGTCGCCGATGGTGCAGACCGTTATGATCCGGAACTTCCCGAAGCGTTACCGGCAAAGGAACTGGTAAACCGATTGCTGGCCAGCAACGATCCTGGGCTTTACAAGCGTCTGCACAGGAAACAGGTCCGGCCAGTTTACCTGGAAGTGCAGGAACGTTTGCGGCTGCTGGAGCACAGTCGGCAATACCTGGAAAAGATGCCGTATCCTCTGGGCGAAGCCGGACACAAGAAACCTTATCCACCGCCTGAACTGGGCAACTACAAGCCCGACGCCGCCAATGGTGAGAAACTCTTCGCCTTGCGTGGCTGTCTGGCCTGCCATACGCACGACAAGCCCAGCCTGCGGGTCTATAACGAAGATGGCCGACTCGTCACCGACAGCGATTACGGACCAAATCTGACCCAGTTGAAAGCCAAATTTGCCGGCAATCCGGAAGCAGCAAAATGGTTGTATAACTGGCTCACCGATCCCAAGGCGTATTCGCCCCGGACACGTATGCCCAAACCGCAATTCCGCAGCGATCCCAAAGACCCGCTGGCGGAGGCTAAGGAGAAGGTGGACATCATCGCCTGGTTGTTGAGCGATGACACTCGGCCGGCACTGCACGCCGACGGGGCTTTGTTGTGGGACCACGTTACGGTTCAGGCCGACGAAAAGGCCTTGCAAAGCCTGGTCCGCATGTATCTGGAGGGCAACAAATCGTTGGCGCGAGCCAGTGTGGAACGCGGCCTGAAAGCTGCCTTCCAGCGGGACGATCTGGCGGGATTACGCCCCGACGCGGACGAATGGGCCCTGCTGAGCGATGCGGAGCTTCCTAAGGATTCCCCGTGGCGTGGGGCCGATCCGAAATCCAGGTTGCAATGGTATCTCGGTCGCAAGACGATCGCTCGCTATGGGTGCTACGGTTGCCACGACATTCCGGGTTTCGAGCAAGCCAAACCCATCGGCACGCCACTTAATGACTGGGGCAAGAAAGACCCGGAACAGCTCGCCTTCGAGCAAATCGCCTCCTATTTGCACAAGCATTTCCACCTGACGCGGAGCCAGGCTCATGCCGCGAACAGCACGCATGGCTCTGCAAAAGCGGATAACATGACTCCGAAAAACCCCGAATTCTTCCATTATGACCCGTTCTATGAAGACGCCGTGATGATGGGGCGGCGTGAAGGTTTCCTCTACCAGAAACTGCGTGAGCCGCGCAGTTACGATTACGGTCGGCTCAAAGATCGGCCCTATGAAGAGCGCCTGCGCATGCCGCAATTCCGATTCTCCGTGGCCCGGCCCACGCAACAGGAAATGGAAGCCTTGCAAAATCCAGACGACCCGGAAAATGCGAAAATCATCGAGGCCTACCGAAAACGCGCCTTTCGTGAAGAAGAGCAGGCTATCGAGGCGGTCATGACCTTCATCCTGGGCCTGACCGCCGAACCTATCCCCCAAAAATTCGTGCATCACCCCAGTCAGGATCGCTACAACGAAATTCGTGGCACGGAATTGATGGAGCGCTATAACTGCATTGGCTGCCACATCGCCAAACCGGGTCGTTTTGTAATTCGACCCGAGGCGACTGTCGGAGGAGAATCGGTTCTGGAGGCGCTCCGCAAAACCTGGACGCCGCAACATGCCAATCTCCGTGCCGATTTCTCCTTCCTCGAGCATAATGCCTGGGCCAAGTCGAACGGACCGGTTTATTCGGAGACGAGACCCGGCATAGCTTTTGGCTTACCCATCTGGCTCGAGGAGAAGATTACCGAGGACAATCAAACGCTGGTGGGCCTGGAGCTGTACGAGGCGTTTCGATTCCGACAGGCAGATGGCAGTGTCATGACCATACCGGCAGGGGAGAGGTTGGAAATACCCATCGGCGCAGATTCGCATCAGGACATCGTACCGGTGTACGGTGGTCAGTTCGCCGAAATCCTGGCACGCTTGCAGACACGACCGGCACTGGTCGGCACACCGCAGCAGTTGCGCCTGAGCAGCGACCGCACGCGGATTCTCAGCAGTGTTCCACCGCCTCTGTTGCGGGAAGGGCAAAAAGTGCAACCGGACTGGTTGCTGGAATTCCTGCGGCAACCGTATCCGATGCGGCCGCCGGTGGCCCATTTCGTCCGGATGCCGGTTTTCGATTTGAGTTTGGAAGAACGCCAGGCACTGGTCAATTACTTCATTGCGGTGGACCGAATTAACAACCCGCAGCTTGGTCTGGATTATGTCGCTGCCTTACCGCCGCAACGCGACCCGTCGGAACAAGCACAGTTGCGCCAACATTACCGCCGACTGCTGGAACGGGCACTGTCGGCGAAAGGTTCCCCAGCAGGGCAGAGCGATCGCTTGCCGGCCGAGCGTCAGGATTATTTCGCCACTGGCTGGCAGTTGTTGACACATCGCAGCCTATGCTTGAACTGCCACAATATCGGGCGCATCCCCACCACGAACACTAATCCGGAAAGCATGGGCCCCGATTTGTCGCTGGCACCGTATCGGTTACGGCCGGACTATGTGGAACGCTGGGTGGCCAATCCGCGGCGATTTTTGCCCTATACAAGCATGCCGGCCTATTTCCCCAACGATCCCGCCTATCCCATAGCAGAAGCGCTGGTTCGCGATGGCGAAAACCGCCAGGCACTGGATGCCCTCGGAAGCGGTCTGGGATACAATGCCCTGGAATCGTGGCTGCTCTCGCCTATCGGTCGAGTGCGTGCCGTGCGCGATGCCGTGATGAGCTGGGGATTTTTGGAGCAGCCACCTCCGCGTGCCATCGAAGCTGGCCCGCCACGATTTACTCTCCGCAATGGCTCCCCACCGCAAAAACCGTGACCCTGTAAAACTTGGGATTTCGCTCAGCACGCGACGGAGGAAAACTATGAATCATTACGGCCGAATATACTGGCAGATACTTTTTGCCGCAGCTGCATCCGCAGTTTCAGCCGCGATGTATTTGGGCCAATCCTTGCCCTTGGCCAGTGCAAACCTGCAAGAGGGTTGGGGTAACGTCACCGGGCAAGTCGTTTACGGCGGCGAACCGATACCCCAACGTCAGCCCATTCCTGATGTCAAAGAGCCTGCCTGCCTGGCGAAAGGCAATCCGTTGACCGAGCAGTGGGTTGTTGATCCGAAAACTCGCGGCGTCCGTTGGGCGGTGATTTTTCTCAAACCGGCCAAGGGGCAAACAATACCGGTGCATCCGGCTCTGCAAAAACCGGCCAGCGATACCGTTATCCTCGATCAGCCAACCTGCGCGTTTGATCCGCATGTGGTTACCATGAGGGCGGGACAGAAGCTTGTGGCCAACAATCCCATGACCATCGCCCACAATGTGGTGATCACGGGATTCCGCAACAACTTCAATATTCAGATTCCGCCAGGGCAGCGTCACGTTTTTGAACTGCAGCCGGAGACTTACCGTCCATTGCCTATAAGCTGTGGCGCACATCCCTGGATGCGGGCTTATCTGTGGATGTTCGACCATCCGTACTTCGCTGTAACTGATGAAACTGGCCATTTCACGATCAAGAATGCCCCGGCCGGTACCTGGAACCTGGTCATCTGGCATGAAGCGATCGGCTACCTCGGCGGGGCGGCTGGCCGCGATGGTAAACCCATTGACATCAAAGCTGGCCAGACTACCGACCTGGGTAAGATTGAAATCAAGCCTGCGCAATAATCGCACACTGGGACATATCGCAACGCCATCCGAAGGAGTGAATGCTCATGACTCGAACATCCGCAACGATGCTGGCTCGTGTGACCGGCTTACTGGCACTTGGTGTCATTCTGGCCGGATGTGGCGGGGGAAGCAAACCCGGTGCGAAAACAGAGGCACCGGCTGGCACCTCGGATAAACCGCAACCACCTAAAGTCACTACCATTGAGCCCGCGGGCTATGCCAAGGCGATCGTTGGTCGCGTCACCTACACCGGGCCGGAAGCGGAAGCAAAAGTGGTTTTTGTTCCCACAAAGCTGGAGGACAAGGGCGATTGCCCTAAAGAGGTGCCGGGCGAAGGCTGGTATGTGGATGAATCCAGCGACAAGAAAGGCGTCCGGTATGCGGTAGTCTACGTGCGACCGGCCACCGGTTACCGCATGCCTCCGCTCGAAAAATTGGAACGTCCCGAGAAGGGGCCGGAATTTGTTGATTTACGTCAGCCGAGCTGTCAGTTTGAGCCGCGTGTCCTACTATTGCCTCCGGATTCCAAACTCCGCGTCTGGAATGACAGTGACAAGGGGCACAAGCCTATTGACCATGACTCGAACATTTCCGGACTGCAACCCGTGCGGCTCAAACCCGGGGAAAACCGAGAGCTGGATGTTCCTGCCAATGACCGTGAACCACGCACGGTTACCTGCGGCATTCACAGCGGATTTATGAAAGCCTATATCTGGAAATTCAGTCATCCTTACGCAGCGGTAAGTGATAAGGATGGGCAGTACCGCATTCCTCACGTCATCGTACCGAAAGACGGCAAACTGGAACTCTGGGTCTGGCACGAGAAACTTGGAAAATCCAAGAAAGTGCAGGACCTGACGCTCAAAGCGGACGAAGAAGTCAAAGTGGACATTACCCTGCCGTAAGTTTGGGGCGTCTCTTCCAGGCTCAACGGACGGCATTCGCCCTGTCCAGAACCATGACCTAACGCACAAGTACAGCCGACCAAAGTAGAGCGTGGCTGCTCCATCAAGGCCAGGCTGACCGGTAATGAACAACCGGTGGCCTGGCCGGACAGTAGTCGTTTTATCGGAAGGTGCGCTTCATCAGCGGACAATTAGGCAATCGGGGCGCGTGTGGTGCTGGCAAATGGGAATGCTAGACAGTTGTACGGGAGTTTTGCCGGAGAGGTAACCACGTCGGCCCAGTTCACGCCAGCAGTGAAACTTCTATGCCGATGTGCGAGAGCCGGTATTCGAGAGGCACCCAGCCGGCTGGTTAGTCCTTTTTATGGACGATCTGGGGCCAGTACTTGCTGAAATCGAAATGGGGATCGTTTTCTGAATCGTGGCAGGACCGGCAGGCGTTGACGAAGTTGCTGGCAGTACGGCGGAGCGGTTGCCAGTATTTCGAATCCTGCGGAAACTGGACATGCAGGCTGGCTGGCCCGTGGCAATTCTCGCAGCCGTTGGCCAGCAAGTGCGACGTTTCCTGCTCATTACGGAAACCGCTCTTGTATTCAAAGCCGGTGGTGTGGCAGATAACGCACTCCGGGTCGTACTGCCGGCCGACCATCTTGCCGGATCGCTGGTCGGTTGTTTTCGGCTCACCGTATTTGACCAGGGCGGCGTAGGCTTGACTGTGCTTGGACTGATTCCAGACCCGGCAAGCGTTACGATGACACTCGGCACAGCGCTCCGTACCTGCAAAGACCGCACCGGGCTGGTCTAACTGTTGCGGGTGTGTCGCCTGCCGCTGTTCCACCCAACGTCGCAATAGGTCGCGGGCGTAAACCTGATACACATATTCGCGCATGGCCTCCCGAACCGGGTTGGTCTGGTCGGGCGGCAGTTCGAGTGGCTCGGTCAATTCGACCATGCGGTAGTCTAACCGATAGGCAAATGCTGCACCGGAATGGGATGGTTCGCGGCTGGATGATTCGGCAGTGGTTTTCACCGGTCGCACGCCCACCAGTCCGATAGCTTTTCCCTTGTGCCCGACTCGCACCAGCAAACGATTATTGATGGCAGGCGTACGCGGGAAGGTTGCCGTTTGGCTGGGTGGCAGCGATACAGCTATCGAAGAAGCCACATCGGCGGTATCCCGGCTAAGCACGATATCTATCCCACCGAACTGCTCTGCCAGTGCACGTGCCTCATAATCGGTGCCGTGATGGAGAAGCACCACGAGATTGGGTTGGCATTTACTTACTTCCGGCCAGAGCCGAGCCAGGGCATGCTCGGCCGGCTGAAGGCGCTTGAAAATTTCCGCATCCTGAGGCAACTCTTTTTTCAACTCCGATACTACGCTTTCATTAATCACAGCCAGGCAAACGATTCGCCAGCGAGGCGATGCTGACCGCGAATTTGACGCTGAGCCTTCAGGCGGTACGGCGGTTTCGGTCGGGGGGCGAGTTTGATTGCTTCTGGTGCTGTGGTCGGCAAGCGGCACTTCGTACACGTGCCATTGCCGATAGGCTCCAGTATCCCGCCAGTCCGGCCAGTCGAGGTTGCTGCAAACCAAAACCGGGGGCCGATCGTTCAACGCCCAGCCGAAAACATCTTCGAGCGGGAAACGAATTTCTTCCGGCCCGATGCCGACCACCTGCCAGCCACATTCCTTGAGCATTTTCCAGGCGGTTTCGTATTTGAGGCGGGCTTGTTCAGCCAGAGCGAAGACGCCTTGTTTGAGCTCGTAGCGAATTCGGGCCAGGTCGCCCAGGTCGAAACCAACGACCGGCCAGCCGGATTGGCGTAACCGTTGCAATAATTGGTAACGCCGTTCCAGCCCTCCCACCTGGGGTCGCGCACACCCGCACGGTTGCAGATAACCGTACATCTGCCCGGAAAAAGCCAGCACCAGTCCCGGTTCAGGATCACGCCAGGCTTGTAACACTTGCTCAGCCGGATCAGGTAGTTTCTGCGAGACCGGACGCGGTAAGATTTTGGGCGGATCATTTTCGGGGATTAGGTAGGAAAGATAAACTGCTGGCGCGAGGAAAATGGCCACCGGTAAGGCCAGCAGAACCAGCACGATTGCTATACGTTCCGCAAAGGCGGGCATACTTCCCCTCCTGGTAATGAATCACGGCAGCCTTGCCGTTAGCGGACAACGTGCGTTGCAATTTCCACGCGGAAGACAGGTGCCTCCGGATCGTTGGTGACGAATTCTACGGCAAACCGACGGTCGCGATCCGGTTCTGCCAGACCGCGAGAATACTTCCACACCACCGCCAGCTGTTTCTGGCTACCCGGGTCCAACGTGAACGGAAATCCCTCGGGCATAGGAGCATCGTCTAAAAAGACCTGCTGCACGCAACCGCACGTTTTCCGCACCAGCCTCAAATGCAGTTGTCCCTCACCGCGATTGGCAACCGAGATGGTCATGCGATATTCCTTGTCCAATTCGGACTTGTCGTGCTGCAGTGCGACGGTTTTCGGGTCGCCGACCACCTCGTGATTGGGGAACTCTACCCGGGGTAGGGCACCGCTTTCGGATTGCAATTGAATGGCCGGACGCGGTGCCGCTTCCATTCGCAAATAAAGCCAGGTCAATGAAGCACTAACCACTACCGTTCCCAGGATCAGCGTCATCCAGAAGCGCATGACAGTTTTGCTCCCTGACAGTGCTGCCGCGAATGGACAAGGCCCGGATCAGGCGACCGCTGGTGTTAGCCACGCAAGCCGGTTCACGGTAATTTTTAGCGACTGACCACGAATTGTCGAATGGCCGTAGTACCAACACGCCGCAATGGATCGCATTCGTCCTGGTGGTTAGCGCGCCGGTATAGTAACCGGAGCGGGAATTTCCAGCAACTCGACCGCCGGTTGATGATCGCAATGGATGATGGCGAGCCGGCCGTAAGTTTCCCGAGGTTCTGCCAGCCCGAACCAGCCGCACATAGCGGGGTCGGGTACCACCCGCAGAAACGCTACCGGCTCGATGTACCGCAGCACGTTGTGCCGGATGAGGATATGTCCCAGGGGCGTATCCTCGCGCAGAATGGCAGCACGTACCTCTTCCGCACACAGGCTGAGATGGATTCGCACGATTCCGAACTGCACTACCTGGCTTTGCCGTAGCAGCAGAATCTTTCGAGCGTACCAGTCGTCGGTGCGTCGGCGTGCCAGGACGTGCAACGTGACGAGACCGCCGTAAAACGCTTCCATGGTCACAGTCATGTGCTCGTGGTGAACAAGCAGGCGATCATAGGGCGGCGGAACTTCATTCGCCGGCACAGGAACATAGCCCGGCCACGATTCATCGCCGAACAAGCGATAAAGCCCTTCCAGACTCGGTACAGCAAAAGCATCCGGCGGCAAGGCGGGATTCCCAGGCGGGAAATAGCGGTTTCACGGCCAGCTGGAATGTAAGACGGCTGTCGGTTCTTGTGAATTGTACGTCGCAGTTGCGTTCACGGTTCAGACTTTCAGCGGTCGTGTGGTTTGCAGCGAGGAATTCGGCCTTTCTGCGGCCAGAAAGCGCGATACACTGCCAGTGTGTAAAATCTTCGATTGGCTCTGCAACCCGGCCATGCACTCTCGCAAAAAATACCCAGGCTGGTAGCAAGTCGGCCAGACCTGGGGCAGGTGCATCGGCGCGAATCATTGGCCAAAATTACGCTCGGTACAAAATCAAAATCGTCCCCGCTGACGGTAAAATTGGCGCGAACTAAAGCGAAGCCACCGGTCATGGGAGGAAGCTAACCTTGCGCTGGTCGCAGACATTTATTCCCACACTCAAGGAAGACCCTGCAGAAGCCCAGGTGCCCAGCCATCGTTTGATGGTGCGGGCGGGATTGATCCGGCAACTGGTTGCCGGGGCGTACACCTATCTGCCGCTGGGTTTCCGTGCTTTGCAAAAAGCTATTCGTATTGTCCGTGAGGAAATGGATCGCAGCGGCGCCCTGGAAGTGTTGATGCCTGCGATTCATCCGGCAGAACTCTGGCAGGAGACGGGCCGATTCGCAGATTATGGCGACACCCTGATGAAAGTGCGCGATCGCAAAGGGGCGCTTTTGGTGCTCGGCCCTACTCATGAGGAGGTTATTACCGACCTGGTTCGCAACCATATCAATTCTTACCGTCAGTTGCCCGTCATTTTTTATCAAATCCAGACCAAATTCCGCGACGAACCCCGGCCGCGGTTTGGAGTGCTGCGAACCCGCGAATTTCTGATGAAGGATGCCTACAGTTTCGACGTAGATGTGCCGCATCTCAATCAAAGTTACGAAAAAATGTACCAGGCTTATTGCCGCATTTTCGACCGATGCGGTCTGAAATATGTGGTGGTCGAAGCGGAAAGCGGCCCGATTGGCGGCGAGGCTTCCCACGAGTTCATGGTGCTGGCCGAGACCGGCGAAGATGCCCTGGTGGAATGCGAACAGTGCCGCTATGCTGCCAACCTGGAACGTGCGGAGATCGGCGATCGCGAGGTGGCTGCTGCACCGTTATTCGCAAAGGAACTCCGCAAAGTCCACACGCCGGGACGCAGCACCATCGAGCAAGTCAGCGGTTTTTTGCAGTGCCTGCCGCAGCAAATGATCAAGACGCTGATCTACCTGGCCGATGGTGAACCGGTGGCGGTGCTGGTTCGCGGCGACCATGAGGTAAACGAAAACAAGTTGCGCCGCACACTTGGAGTCAGTCGCGTCGAACTCGCTGACCCGGAAACCATCGAACGAGTTACCGGTGCTCCGGTGGGCTTTGCCGGGCCCATCGGCTTGAAAGTACGCCTCCTTGCTGATCGAGCCGTCTTGCTCGTGGCAGGCGGAGTTACTGGTGCTAACGAAATGGACTACCATCTGGTAGGCGTTCAGCCGGGCCGCGATTTTCAGCCCAGCCTGGTCGCCGATCTGCGGATCGCTGGAGATGGCGATCCGTGTCCGCGTTGTTCCGGCGTACTACGCTTGCGCCGGGGTATCGAAATCGGACACGTTTTCAAACTCGGTACCAAATACTCCGCCAAGCTCGGTGCTCAATACCTGGACGAAAAAGGCCAGGCACATCCGATTATCATGGGTTGTTACGGGATTGGTATCAACCGCATTCTGGCGGCACTCATCGAAACCAGTCACGATGAAAACGGGATCATCTGGTCGGTAAGCCTGGCTCCGTATCAGGTGCTGGTGTTACCGCTCAACGTCGCCCAACCGGAAGTCCAGCAGACTGCCGAACGCATTTACCGCCAGCTAAGCGAGCAGGGCATCGAAGTATTGCTCGACGACCGGGATGCTCGTGCCGGTTTCAAATTCAAAGACGCCGATCTCATCGGGCTACCGTTGCGGATTGTCATCGGCGAAAAAACCCTGCAACGGGGCGAGGTGGAAATGAAATGGCGGCACCAGAGCGAGAGCTTTACCGTCCCCGTCGAGCAGGCTGCTCATCGCGCTGCGAGTGAAATCCGTAACGCTTTGCAGCGATTGTCGTGACATAGCGCTGGCAATGCCTGGCTGCTGGGGCCACTTTCTCCGTCCCACTTCTGCTCAAAAAACGGTCGCCGCCAGCAAAGATCGTAATACTGGCTCGGAAGCATGCCCGCGAAAACTTCCTTACCGGTCGTGCAGATACAGAACCTGCATGAGGCCCGCTTTGAGTGTACTTTCGGTCGAGGTTGTGAGGGCCTGTGCTGTCGAAATGGCCGGCCTGGTCTGGTGGAATCGGAAATCGAGCTTTTGAACAAGCATCTGCCACGAGTGCTGCCAATGTTGCGACCGGAAGCTCGCCGCCATGTGGAGCGGCGAGGGTATTTGACGCGGCGTCGGCGTGCAGGTTTGCCGCTGGTTGCTGTAGTCAAGGGCTGGTGCGTGTTCTTCAACCAAGGCTGCGTCTTGCACAAACTCGGCGCCGCTGAAGGTGATAAATACCGTTACAAGCCGTATCAATGTGTCGTCTTTCCGTTGTTGCAGGATGACGATGGCACCTGGTATGTGCGTCAGTGGGGCTACAAAAACGAGCCCTGGGACCTGTTTTGTCTCCATCCGGACAATACCACCGTCCCTGCCGCGGAATCTCTCCGCGAGGAGATCGAATACATCGCCCGGCTGCAAGCAGAAGCCGATTCGTGCGAGGAATGAACATACGAGACTGCCGAAGTCGGGCGGGACGAATTCGGCGGTGCTGCAGTTTGCATGTGCACCCGGCGAAAGGTCGGAATGTGCGGGTTGTTTGCGACGGAATAGATTCTTCTTCGCCAAACGGGTCGGGATTTTCACTCCAGGCAAACAAAACGCCGTTGCTCAGCCTGATGGAAAAGGTCGAGCAAAACCTGATGCAATCGTGCGAGAATGGCCTCGTTCGGAAGGTTCTCGAAGTCGGCAAAGGGAATGGGCTGGCCTACCACAACAGCAATCCCCCGACGACCCGGCTGGTGCGACTGCGTTGCTGAGGAAACCGATTTGGCAATCGACGGGTGGGCTCCAGTTTGCCGGCAACGTCGCCGGGACCACAGCGGACAAAGTATCGGCAGGGGAGAATGGCGGGGCCAGATTTCGTAGGCACCAGCAATGGCAACAGGCAAGACCGGCACCTGACCTCGCCGAATCAGTAACGCCACTCCTGGTTTCAGCGGTTGCATCTGCCCGTGCGGCGTGCGTTCCCCTTCGGGAAACAGCACGACAGCCTCTTGCCGACGTAGCAACTCCAGAGCCGTGCGTATGCCCTCCAGGCTCGGTTTTTCCTGGTCAATAGGGATCGCTCCGAAACTGCGTATCAACCAGCTGAACAGCGGGTTGCGAAAAAGAGTTTTACGGGCCAGATAGCACAACCGACGCCGCACGGCCATGCCGACCAGTACCGGATCGAAAAAACTCTGATGGTTGGCAACCACGAGCAGGCCACCGTTCATCGGCACACGTTGCCTGCCCCAGGTGCGCACACTGAAGAGCACGTTCATGGCCGTGCTCACCGGCGGGTACCACAAGCGGTGCATCAGCGTCTGATACCAGAGCGGATACATTGCCGATGCTTCCTCGCTTAGTGGATTAACCGCCCGGTTCGCGGAACGGATCAGCCGGTGCTGGGGCGGATGCTTGCTGCACCAGTGCCACTGGAGCGGTAAGCCAGACCGTCACCCAGCGCACCACCGCATTCAGCAACAGCACCACGACGCAGAGCATGACGAACAACGTCAGGCCGATGTTCAAATACCCGGCCAGCGCACGGCTGCCCCCCTGGGCGATCATCGCCGGGAATTGCCGGGTGATCATCTGTACTCCCGCCGTCATCGTCGTGCTGATGACAAACAGCATCGGCAGCAAAGTCACCCAGGCGTACCGACCGCGGCCAGAGTTAATAAGCAGCGTCGTAACCAGGGCCAGAGCAACGACCGCCAGCAGTTGATTGGCGATGCCGAACATCGGCCAGATGGTACTGATCGAACCCGTCCAGATCAACGCTCCCCAGGCCATCGTTACCACAGCCGTTGCCAGCACCGCTCCCGGCAGCCAGTCCGTTCTCTCAAACGGGCGATAAACTTTGCCCAGCGCTTCCTGCAAAAGGAAGCGAGCAATGCGCGTCCCGGTGTCAATTGTCGTGAGAATGAACAGGGCCTCGAACATGATCGCGAAATGGTACCAGTATTTCATGACCTGTTCGATAGCCAGACCGGTCCAGCGCAGGGCATCGGTGAAAATCAGGGCCATGCCCACGGCAAGCGTCACCGCTCCACCGGTGCGTCCGCGTAAGGCCTCGCCGCCGACCATCCGTTCGACCTCGGCCAGGTCGTGCGTCGGCACTGCTAATTGATGCAAATCCTGCACTCCAGCCTGGTGCAGTGGGTCTTTTGCTTCGCGTGATTGACTCAAACGGCGGTAGAGTTCGTCGAGCTGCTGCTGATACTGGGCAACCTCACTGAGGTCGGTGTTCATGTCGAAATAGAGTTTTGGGTCGAGGGAAGCAGCAGCAATCAGGGCCACCACACCGACTAAGCCTTCCATCAGCATCGCTCCGTAACCGACCGGGCGAATGTCGCTTTCCTTGTCCACCATCTTCGGAGTGGTACCTGACGATACCAGAGAGTGAAAACCACTGATCGCCCCGCACATGATGCAGATAAACACAAACGGAAATACGCTGCCTTTGAAGGTCGGGCCGCCGGCGAGGAATACCTCGTTGATCGGCGGATGTCGAAGCGGCGGGTTGGCCACCAGGACTCCCACTACCAGCAGCAGAATCGTTCCAATTTTCAGGAAACTGGACAGGTAATCCCGCGGCGCCAACAGCAGCCAGACCGGTAACACCGAAGCGATGAAACCATAGGTGCACATCGCCAGAATGGTTTGCTCACGGGTCAGCGAAAAGTAAGGTTCGAGCGGCGAACCAGGAATCCAGCTACCCAGAATCGTGGCCGCTATCACACCAACCGCTCCTACCAGCGAAGCTTCTACCACTTTTCCCGGACGGAGACGGTACATCCAGAAACCAACCAGCAGCGCGATGGGAATGGTGCAGGCAATGGTGAACGTGCCCCACGAACTGCCCGGGACAATTTGCCGACAACCGGCGGGGAGCGTGATCAGGCCGTTCTCGACAGCGAGTGGTTGATCCCTGGGCACCCGCAGAAGAAAACTCTCCGGCCTTGTCCGCCAGGGATCCTGCGGTGTATAACGCAAAGCGCAGTTTTCCGGAAAACGGTAGCGCAAGGCATCGCCATTGGCGGATTCCTGGACGAGCTCGGCGTTTTCTGGAAGACGGATTTGCATCCCGGCAGACAGAGGTACTTCTTCTCCGCCTAACGCTTTGACCACGACCATTCCCAGTCCAGCCAGAGCAATGACCACGATGAACAAAATGGCTGCACTCACCACCACCGTTGCCCAGGGGCCTAACTCGGTGCGAGCAATTTCCGCTAGCGATTTGCCTCCACGCCGAACCGACGCCGCCAGAACGAGCATGTCCTGCACCGCACCCGCCAGACATACGCCAATCACCAGCCATAACAACCCTGGGAGATAACCAAACTGCATAGCCAGCACCGGACCAATCAGCGGGCCTGCTCCGGAAATCGCGGCAAACTGTACCCCAAACAGCACCCAGCGACTGGTCGGATGGTAATTCTGGCCATCGTAAAGGCGATGAGCCGGCGTGGGATTACGGTCGTCCAGGACTGCCACTTTCGCTGCCAGAAATGCACTGTAATAGCGATAGGCAATGGCGAAAATTGCCAGCACCGCCAGCAACACGGGCATGGCATGCAATACCAGCCGACCCGCTATTTCCTGGTAAAGGATTCCCTCCATTGCGACGACTCCGAAGGCGTATGACCAGGGGCACAACCGTAACAACGCCGCTTTCGAGCCATTTTATCCGGCCAGATTGCCGCGGGAATCGTTCAGCTCGGCAGAAGCTGAGCAGTCGCCATAATGGCCTGGCAGACTTTGCCGCAGTCAGGACAAGGCTGAGCAGTTGTCACGCGGGCGCTAGCAATGGCCCGTCGTATTCAGTACGAATGAGTCAGGGTCGCCGGAGGTTTGGAGCAGCGGATCAAACGCGCAAAGTTTCGTCGTGGCGAGAGCGACTGGGCGGGTGATCGGCACGACGCACATTAGCCAGAGCATAGCGAGCACCGGCACGTTTTTCCACGTCGTTATCTTCCCACTCGATATTGATGGCGCCGTCATAACCAGCGCGATTGAGTTCGATAATGATCTCCTCGACGGAGTTGGCATCGCGAGCGGAGCCGGCGGTTACGAAGTTCCAGCCGTTGAATTTGTGCCCCATGGGACGGTGACCGCCGAGCCGACCGGCACGAGTATGTTCTTTGGCGACCCAGACTCCCTTGATGTGGGCGCAATGGATACGGTCGCCGTACTCGCGGATGAACTCGATCACCGACACGCCCTGCCATTCCATGTGGGAGCCATCCAGGTTGAAACCGACCACACTGCTGTAACCGGCCTTGTCCATGGCGCGGAGATAATCACCGGCACTTTCGAGGTCGCCCATAGCCCGTTCGCTGGGATGGCATTCCAGGTCAAACGTCACGCCATACCGCTTGCATACATCCAGAAACGGCGCAAACCGCTCCACCAGCAGCTCCAGGCTCACCTCGCGCACATCGGGAATCGGATACCCACCAAGGCTGCGTGGCAACGGTGGAAACTCAAACCAGTGGCTCCAGCAATGGGCAGGCGAACCGGTAAAGCCGGGCAGACACACGCGGCGATTCTGCAACTTGCCCAGATAATGCGCATAACGAGCGGCATTGCACAACGCTTCCAGAGCCTGCTTATGAATCAGTCGGCCGACATCCTCGGGAACGTAGTAAGGATCGGTGCGTGGTGGATTGTTGCCGGCGGCACGCCAGCGTTTGTAAGCCTCCAGCGCTTCTCCGCCGACGAATTGCAAAGTCTTGGCGCTGGGTTCATCGCCGAGGGCCTGTCCCTGCAGGTGCACAGCGACGGTGAAAATTTCCAGACCGTATTTGCGTGCCTTCTCAACGCGCTCGCGGGCATAAGCTTCCGCCCCGGCATCGGTTGCACAGCGCGACAAATCCAGCTCCCACGACGCTTCCTCCCAGCCATCAAAACCGACCTCCGCAATGAATTTCAACCATTCATCCTCCGGAATATCGCCGAACTGCCCTCGCACCAACCCGATCTGGTGATACGAACCTTTACCACTGCGATGTTCATCGGTTTGTTTGAAGCCCATGCGGTGCTCCTTTCTAATAGCTTTTCGGCCCGTGGTACGGCGTCGGGCGAGAAATGAGTGGTTCGCCGATCATTGCACTTTCATCGTTCCTAAACAATATCGAACTTTCGACCGCCGGCGTCAATGGTGGCAGATAGACAACGGTGAATATGGATTGTCACCGGTGGCTGTGCATACGCTTTTTGTGGTTCGTCCTGGCTCGCATTATCTGATCGCTCCACGCATCGGGCACCGTGCTCGGGCTTGCTTATCGTTCGGCACCGGTGTGTTGCAGGCAAATGAAAGTATTCTGGCCCGGAGCCGGTTGGCCTGTTCCATCGGCCGGTCAGGATGGTGTTGTCAATGTGAACTCTGCCTCGCTCGAGCGCAGTTGCACAGCTCCAGGGCCAAATGGAAATGGCCGAAGGATTTTGTTAGCTGCGAGCGAGAAACCATCGGCTTGCGCGTCTGGCCAGGATAGTGGCGGACCGTGGGTTTTTGCAAGCGAAAGCGATTTTACTCGGGTTTCATTGCGCAGCTGCCCTGACGAACTTTCGTCGCAGGCATATACAGGTTAGTCCGGCGCAGTAAGATATCAAGTAGGTCAGCGATTAAATCAACGGGAGCAAAGAAGCTCCGGTCAGTTCGGGAGGAGACAGATGAATCAGCGCGGATGGAGCGGGGTCTCGGAAACAGCGTTTCTGGTGGTGGCGGTCCTGGTAGTCGGTGCGATTTGTTTGCCGCTGTGGCAATACGGCTCGGCCGGCGGGGAAAGTATGTTATTCACTCCGCAACGCCTGGGCCGCATGCTCCTGGGTTGGGAACAGTCGGCCTGTTACGTTTGTTTTGTCTGGGCAGGGCTGATTCTATTGCAACATTACTGGCAAAGCGGAAGCCAATTGCGAGCCCTGCATCTGTCCTGGCTTCCCGATGATCCGACGCTGCGAATTCTGCCGGAAGACGCTCCGCAACTGCAACGCAGGGTGGAACAGCTCGACGAACGGGGTCGCTATTTGTTAGGGCGATTGTTGCGAATGGCCCTGGAAAAATTTGCCGTCAGTCGCTCGGCACAGCAAGCCGCGGAACTGGTGCGTGCTCAGGCAGAAATTGAAGCGGAAAGGCGGGCGGTGGCTCTGAGTACTGTGCATTACCTGGCCTGGGCGATCCCCGCTTTAGGTTTTGTCGGGACAGTGCGCGGGATCAGCATGGCCCTGGTCGGCGCACCTTCCCTGGCCAGCGATCCCAGCCAGGTCGAACAGGGTCTGCGGGATTTTCTAACGCACACCAGTTACTCGCTGGCTATTGCTTTCGACACGACGTTCGTCGCGCTCCTGCTGAGCTTGGTTTTACTTTTCCTGTTGCATGCTGTGCAACGCCGCGACGATGACCTGGTTCTGCAGTGCCAGGAATATGTTCTGCACCGGTTGATCGCCCGGCTCTATCGGCTGGAGCTGGTAACGGAAGAACCATCCGCAGATGGTGAAGCGCTCGAGGAGACTCTCAGGCCAGGGCGTGTCGTCAAGGGCTGAGCACAGGGAGATGGAGCGGTGGCAAAAGTGTTGCTGGTGGAGTTGACGGCAAGGTGGCTACGGGTGTGGTTCGCCTCGGGCGCGAGTGCTGCGCAACCGGTTTGCCTGCAGGAAAACAGTTTTCGCGTCCCGCTGGCCATCACACGGGCTGGCCGGCTGTGGCAACTGGGCTGGCCTGCCTGGAAGCGACACCGACAGGAACCTCGACAGATACTCTACGACTTTTTGCCGGAACTGTACCCTCGCCAGGTCTGGTATTCAGGAGGAAAACGTCTCACCGCCCGGCAACTGGTGCAGCTAATAGCGGAGATGTTGCGACCGCATGGGCAGCAGGCGGGTCGTACTATTCTGCTGGTTCCCGCTTATTTGCAGAGTGAGCAGGCAGCTTTTCTCGTGCGGGAATTGCAGGCTGCGGGCCTGCCGTCTCCGATCGCGCTCTGGCAGGACCTGGTCTGGTTGGTTGCCGGATTGGTAGAAGGCGTCCCGGCCGGGGTGCTCTGTCTGGTGGATGTGGACGATTGGGCCTGCGTGATTACGTCAGGGCAAATTCAATCCGGGGAAGTCTATGTCGGCCAACGTCTGCGGTTGCGCGAACTGGGCAGGCGAGTTTGGCTGGAACGGGTGATGCTGGCGGCCAGCGAACTGGCAATTCGGGATTTCCGCCGCGACCCACGACGCACTCCCGAAGCCGATCAGTGCTTGTATGAGCAAATTGAGGCCCACTGGGCTGGACTGACCCAGCACCGGCATACGCTGAACATCACCACCCCGGATTTCCATTGCCGGTTAACTCTGACACCCGAACTGGTGCAGCGGAGCTGCTTGACGCTAGCGCAGCAGTCGGCGCGTGCGGTTGCGAATTTCCTTGCTACGTTACGCCAGCAAGCAATGCCGGAGGTCTGGCTCACAGCACGCGCTGGCGAATTACCCGCGTTTTTCCGTCAGGTCTATGAGGCACTGGGATTTTCACAGGTGGTACGGGACTTGCCTGAGGAAAGTTACCTCACTGCCGCTCTCTGGCTGGCAGAAAATCCGGCCCTTTCTGAGATTTGCCCGCACCAGCTGCCTGTGCCTGACGGCGATTGGTCACGGCTGCCGCACATGCAGGTCAAAGCCGGCTCACCTTAAGCTATCCCTGCTGACAGCGGTCAGCACTGATCGCCAACTGGGGCATTGCCTCCTGACCGATCGGAATGAGCTAATTTCTGCGGAGGTAAGCCATGCGAAACCGCTATCGCCATCGCTATCCGCCCTTTTTCAACCTGTCGCTTGTGGACGTGATCTGTAACGCCCTGGGTGCCGTGATTTTCCTGATGTTTCTGAGCTACTGGCAGGCCAGCCGCGTTTCTTCCCATCTGCAGGCTGCCCATAGCCGTCTGAATGAAACGCAGAGCCAGCTGGAGCAGTTACTTGGTCAACTCAACCTGGCGCAACAAAACTTGCAACAAAAAGAACAGCAGCTCGCCCAGACGCAGGAAACGTTAGCGAAAACAGAACAGGCCCGGCAGCAAACGCTGGAACAAAAAGAATTACTGCAACAGCAGCTTCGCGGGGAACGAGCCATGCGGCAGTTGCTGGAGATGGTGAGCGAGGATTTGGCTGAGCAACTGCATCGCAGCCAGCAGCAGGCCCAGCAACTCGCTGTCAAGCTCCAGCAAGCCGAGCACCGCCTCCAGAGCACTGATCGCCAGTTGCAACAGATGCAACAGCAGTTGGCCGAAGAACGTCGCCTGGCCGAGAAGTTACGCCACACCCTGGCCAGTTTGCATGCAGAATCGGCACTGCTGGCCACTCGCGCCAATGATCTGGACAAACAAGTGCGAACGCTGAACGAGCACCTGGCCACGCTCGAAAAGGAACGCCGGGATTTGCAAAGCCAGGCCACTCAACTAAGCACTAGCCGCGACCAGGCGGAACAAAAAGTCCAGCAACTCCAGGCGGAGCTTGCCCGGCTGCGGTCGGAGCTGGCAATGCGTGAGAAGCAGTTCGCCACGCTCACCGAGACCGGCCATCAGCTCCGTAAGGAAAACGATGACTTGCAGCAGCGCTTGAAACTGCAACGGCAAGAGAATCAGCGCTTGTCAGATTTACTGGTGCTGGCGCATCATCAGGTAGCAGCGGGTCGAAAGGAAGCCGAAACACTCCGCGCCCAACTTCGCCAGGCCGAAGCTCGATTCGCCGGCGTCGATTTGAGCGGTCGCCGGGCCATTTTCCTGGTGGATACTTCCGGCAGCATGGGCAAACGCGATCCGCAGACGGATGACCCAACCAAGTGGCCAATGGTTTGCGAGACGGTGCGCCATGTGCTTGCCAGCATGCCACACCTGGAGAGCTTTCAGGTCATCACCTTTTCCAGCCAGGTGCATTATCCGCTGGGCAAAGCAGGGGCATGGCTGCCTTTTGACCGGGATAAATCACCGCAACAGGTATTGCAAGCGCTTCAGACCATTCAGCCCGCTGGCGGGACGAATCTGCATGCGGCTTTTGCGGAAGCCTTTCGGCATCGCCCGCTGGGTCTGGACACGATTATTTTGTTTTCCGACGGACTGCCAACCGAAGCTCCTGATCTGACGCCGCAAGAACTGGCTCTGAGCAACGTCGAGCGGGAGCGATTGCTGGCACCGCGGCTGTTAGTGGCCATCCGCAAGTGGAATACGCCACAAGCTCCAGCAGCTCAGGCAGACGGGGCAGTGCGGCGAGTGCGCATCCACGCCGTGGGCTTCTATTATGATAGTCCCAACCTCGGCAACTTCCTCTGGTCGCTGGTACGCGAGAATGAGGGTAGCTTTGTGGGAATGAATCGCCCCTGACCACGCCTATTGCTGGAGCTGAACTGCATGCCCGAGATACAACCTTTTCGCGCCTGGCGATACGACCTGGGACACGTCGGCACTCTCAGCGCGGTAACCGCACCACCTTATGACGTGATTGATGCAACGCTGCAGGAAAAACTTTACCAGCGGCATCCATACAACGTGGTGCGCTTGATTCTGAATCGCGTCGAACCAACCGATAATGAGGCTGACAATCGCTACACTCGTGCCGCGACTTTGTTGCGAGAATGGCAACGGCAGGGCATCCTCCGGCAAGATTCGGAACCGGCATTGTACGTTTATCACCAGCAATTCAGCTGGAAAAATCGCACCTACATCCGCCGGAGTTTTCTCGCGGCGGTGCGGCTGGAACCGTTCGGCCAGGGGAAAATATTTCCCCATGAAGAAACGCTGCCCGGCCCGAAAGAAGATCGCCTCCGCTTGCTGCGAGCGACGGGGATGAATTTGTGCCCTTTGTTCGGACTTTATCCCGATGACAGCGGTCAGGCGCAGGAGTTGCTCGACAGTGCGGTGCAGCGCTTACCACCACTGGAAGCCAGCGACGAAGCAGGAACAGTGCACCGACTCTGGCGCATCATGGATCCGCAGCGTATCACACAGGTGCAGAGATTGCTTTATCCGCTACCCGTGTACATAGCCGACGGGCATCACCGTTACGAGACGGCCTTGCGTTATCGCGAGGAGCTGCGAGCTGCGGGCTTGCTTACCGGTGATACAGCGCCGGCCAATTATGTGCTCATGGCATTGGTGGGCATGAGCGATCCTGGTTTGCTGATTCTGCCCACGCATCGGCTGGTGTCCGGATTGCAACGATTGGACGCCGACACTCTGACCCGGGCTTTGCGCGATGAGTTTGACCTGGAACATTTCGGCCAGGGAGAATCCGCTGGCTATGAACTCGGCGAACTCATCGAGAGCGACACGGATCAGAGTCTTTTAGGATTGGGTACCTCCGACGGAGTCTGGCAGCTGGCGCGGCTACGGCGCGGTGAGCGGTTGGCAGAACTGTTACCGCAGCGTAGTCCAGCCTGGCGGAGTTTGGCGGTGAGTATCCTGCACGAATTGGTGCTGGGGGCGTTGCTGCGACCATATAGCCAGAACCAGCTTCGCTTTGAGTACGTTCATCAGGCCGAACTGGCCGTCAACTCGCTTCACCGCGGCGAGTGCGATCTGGTAGCACTGGTGCCGCCGGTGAGCATGGCAGAGGTAGTTCGCCTGGCCGGGCACGGAGAACGCATGCCGCCGAAGAGTACGTATTTCTATCCAAAATTGCTGAGTGGTCTCGTTTTCTACGCCGTGCGGTGAACCGAAAGCTCATTCATACCATGGTTCGTCGCCGCGAAGAAAGAGATGTTCCCTGACCACACTGCGCGATAACGCCGCAGATTCGCTCGCTTCAGGCTCAATTTCATGGAGCAGGCATGGGGGGAACCCGTCAGGTTGCCCGTAATGGAATGGCCCAGCAAATCGGTCAGGCGGGCGTGGTCTGTTCCGGCAGCTGTTCGGCAATACTTTCCAGTACCTGGCGAGCGCGGCGGTCAGGGAGTTCAGAAAGGTGGGCTTCCGGGTTAGGACAATCCACCGTTGTATCCAGCTGGGGCCAGGTAACCACAAACGAGTGCCGGGCCACTCGGAGCAGGGAGTTGGGCAGTAACAACGCCCGTTGCACCGCCTCGTCATTGACGTAGGTGCCGTTCAAACTGCCCAGGTCTTCGACGTACCACTGTCCGGACTCGAACACCAGCCGGCAATGACGGCGGCTGACGTCGCGGCAGGGAATACGAATATCGGCCCGAGAGTGCCGGCCAATGATCACCTCCGGCTGGTAAAGCTCAATAACGCGACTTCCGTCCATTGCCGACAGGCGTAAGATGACGAATCCTCGGTCAGGCACATCAGTGCCGATCCGTTCGATGACTCGCTGGGAAGGTTCCGCGCACTCCAGGCTTTCGGGCGACATAGGCACAAATACCATCTCCTCTGCTCCTGTAAAGCCATCCGGTGAAATTGCTGCAGGATAGGGTTCGGGATACCAGGCGGTGTGCAATTAGCAAAGCCCATCTGCCGGGCCGATGCAACGTGTTCATCAACCTCGTAGGGCGCTCGGGAAGCGTGGTCAGTGGGCGATGACCGAAAGAGGGCTTGGCCTCAGAAGTTAGCAAGTAAATTACAACTCAGCCGGAGGAAGGGCTGGCCATTGCTGACGGGCTGGACAAAGCCGCGCGGAGATTGGCCGGTAATTGCTGCTGTAAAAAGTCGAGGGGATAGAGGGGGCTGAGTTTTTTAATTTTGGCGATGATAGCACGAGCCTGTTCCACGTCCTTGCATTGGGCCAGTTTAGCACGGAGCTTGCGTATCTTCCAGCGACGATGCCGACGCCGCTTGAGTTCATTTTTCCGTTCTATGTACGCCATACTTGCCTCTCCGGTTCATTCCTGGCAAAAAGCACCTCGAGCCGCAATCAAATATATCAGTCGTCGTCCAGTCCGCATCCTACATGATACGCCCGTCTGGCAAAAAAGGGAATCCAAATAACGAGACGCCTTGCTAGAATAAGTCAAGAGCAAGGTGGTTCTGGTACCTGGTACCTACTTAGGCAGGGGATCCCGACCATGCGTCGTGCTGTGGTAGCTGCTATCGTGCTGGGGTGGTTGACGCTGAGCCTGGGACAGCAAAAGCCGGTTGACACAGAAAGTGCTCTGAAGCCCCAGATAGACCGTGCGGTGGCTCGAGCGGTGCAATTCTTGAGGCAAACGCAAGCGGCGAATGGTTCCTGGGATCAAATGCCAGGCGGTCAGGGACAGAGCGGCCACACGGTAGGATGTACAGCTCTGGCAGCGCTGGCGCTCATGGAAGCCGGCGTGCCAGTTCGAGACCCAGCCGTGGAACGGGCCATTGAGTTTCTCCGCCGCTCTATTCAGGACCAGTCTTTGCACGGTCGCACTTATGATGTGTCGGCTACAGTGTGGGCTCTGAATCGCTTTGGCGATCCGGACGACCAGGACCTCATCCGTCAGCTGGTCTGTCGGTTAGTCAAGGCCCAACTGGCAAACGGACTGTGGACTTACCGATGTCCCGGTGTTTCGGCCCAAGAAGTTCCGCAGCTGATAGAGGAGTTGCGACAGTTGCGTGCAGCAGGGCAGATGTACAACGCGAGCAACTACACTCTGAGTTACGGCCAGGAGGGGGATCTCTCCAACACCCAGTTCGCCATTATGGCCTTATGGATTGGACGCCGTTACGGCGTCCCTACCGACCCTGCTTTGTGGAAAACGGCGGAGACCATGCGTCGGATGCAGAACCCGGATGGAGGCTGGCCCTACATGTATGTGGCCAACGACGCTTCCAGGTATTCCATGACTGCTGCGGGTCTGATGGGGCTTTCCACCGGATACGGTGCATTGCGCGAGACGCTTTTATCCACCACTGGCAAAGGAACGGGCACTTCGGTAAAACTGCGAGATCCTCCCGACCCGACCAAGGACCCAGCGATTATCCGTGGAAATTTTTATCTGGCCAGAGCGCTGGGAACCCCGTTTGAATCCCTGATTCGACCCGGGGCCGGTTCGATTCCTTACACGCTCTGGAGTATCGAGCGGGTTGCTATGGTTTACGACTGGCAAAGCCTGAGCGGTCGGGACTGGCATGCGTGGGGCGCCGGTTATTTTCTGCGCACTCAGGCTGCGAATGGCTCCTGGGATGACAAAGACCTATGTGGGCCGATTCCCTGCACGGCTTTTGGAATACTGTTTTTGAAGCGAAGCAACCTGGCCACGGACTTGACGGCGCATTTCCGTGGTGAAGCGGTGCTGCGTGTTGGAGACGACAAGGCACTGACCAAACCAAGTAAACCTGGTCAGGGCGGGGATGATGGTTCCGCTACAGATAGCCCCGCAAAACCTCGCCGACCGGTAACCGTGGCTGAGTGGACGGAAAGCCTCATTACCGGCTCTGACGCGGAGAAGCGCGCTGCACTGGAAGAGGTAACGCGCAGTGCGGGTGGCATGTACACCCTGGCACTAGCTGAGGCTATTTCGCGGACAAATCAACCGACTAAGCAACTCGAGTTCCGCCGGGCGCTGGTTCAGCGAATGACACGGCTGAGCGTGGAAAGCCTGAGGACCTATTTGCAACATGCCAATCCAGAACTGCGTCGCGCTGCTGCCTGGGCAGTGGCGTTGCGGGACGAACAAAGTCTGGGACCGGATCTGGTGCGTTTGCTTGAGGACAAAGATGCCGAAGTAGCTGCCACCGCCTACCTGGCACTTAGGACGTTGACGGGGAAAGACTTTGGCCGATCTGCGTCGGCCTGGAAAAAATACTTCGCCCAGCTTGCACCGCCCTGAACTGTAGCGGGAGCAATGTTATGAAGGGTAACGGCTTTTATGTACCACCGCCACCATTTGACGGTCGTGATCGCTGGTTGTTAGTCATGCTGAATGCTTCGCTGGCGCTGGGGCTGGTGGTTTTCCTCATCGTCAGCACTCAGGGCTGGGCGCTTTGGTTTTTCGCCGTGGTGGGCGGTTTAGCGTTACTCGGCGTGCTCCACTACTTCCTCTGGGGCCGGGCCATGGAACAGGCTACTCGTGCGGAACGGGAACGCCTTTTGCTTGAGGAGTCCGAACGGCATCCCCCTGCACACCAAGCAAATCCGGGTTCCCAGTGGAATCGGCGGTTCTAAACGGGTAAAGCAAACCGGTGCCGAATTCTTCCGGGTTGCTCACCTGTGTTCGCCCAGATGACCGGGGTGCTAAACTGCTAAGCGGCCCCGTTCCGGTCAAAATGGGGGCTTTTGCAACGATCTGATTGAGCGGAAAGGATTGTTGTTGTAAGTCATTGCCGGAGAAGGGCTAAGGATCGTTGTTTGCCTTTCGGCAAGCACGTATGCTGGCCGGTGCCAGGAAATCCAATATAACGTCTGCGATAAATCCCTGACGCCACCCGAAATTGTCATGAATTCAGCGACGGATGTTGCACGCTCTGTTTCGGCGTGCTGCGTGAAAAAGGAAACCGGTACCGCTGATGAAAATTCCCTTTTAGCCTTGAGGGGACCTGTGAGCACGGAAATCCTTGTCGCCATTGCTGCTATTCTTGCCATTGCTGCTCTGTATTACCTGTTCGTGCGTAAACGAGAGTAAAGGCGAATGCCGCAAAGAGCTTGTTAGCCTCTGGGACAGCTCATCTGGACGAATTGGTGACCGCTGCCAGCGGTGGCATTTCGTGGTGCACACCTTGCCACATTCCTGAACCGGGCCTGCATCCGTATTACGGACAGGGTTGACCGGGGAGGTAGGGGCGACAATAATGCCTTTGAGTGCAGTGGTCAGGCAGCCGGTGAATGCAGGGCAAACCGTCTGCCTGACGGCTGCGGGGACCCTCTGCAAGGTGAGGTGTTTTCTCCCGCTCATTGCTCCTGCAGCCGTCAACCGCGCCCTGAGAACGGAGTGCGGCGGATGATGGCTTCGGTGTTGAAATAGCTGCTACGGTGAACCAGCCTCAAGGGCATGGAGCCTGTTAGCGGCTAGGAGAAGGCACCTCGTTTGCAGCCACGGGAAAGTATTGTCCAGGCACGCAGCGATAGCGCTTAGCCCTGCCGGTAGGCTTGCCGGGAGCGCTACCATAACACTAATTTGCCATGGCAGACGAAACACCGCTGGCTGATGCGACGGGCGTCCAGAGCGAGTTTTTAGAGCAGTGCCAGGAGGTGATCGGTTACCGTTTCCGCCAGCCGGAGTTGTTGCAGGCAGCCTTGACCCATGCGTCAGGCGCAACCGACCGGCTCGCCTCGAACGAACGGCTGGAATTCCTTGGCGACGCGGTACTCGGCTTGGTGGTTTGTGAACAATTGTTTCACAGATACCCGCAGTACATGGTGGGGGAACTGACCAAGCTGAAATCGGTTGTGGTAAGTCGGCAAACGTGTGCTCAGCTGGCACAGCAACTCGGTCTGGATCGGTTTTTGCGTGTTGGGCCCGGTATTGGTCGGGCTGGTCCGTTACCCAGGAATCTGCTGGGCGATGTTTTCGAGTCGCTGATCGGAGCAATTTACCTGGACGGTGGGCTGGAGGTAGCACGTTCGTGGGTGCTGCAACATGTCGGGCCATTCCTGGAACGCCTGGCCAGCACTGCACAGTATGAGAATGCCAAATCGCTCTTGCAGCAATTAGCACAAAAACAATTTGGCGTGACGCCCGTGTACCAGGTCCTGGACGAAAAAGGCCCGGACCATTGCAAATGTTTCCAGGTAGTGGCTGTGGTGGGGAAGGAGCGTTTCGCTCCTGCCTGGGGGCGCAGCAAGAAAGATGCGGAACAGAAAGCCGCCGCTAATGCACTCGCCCAATTACGCAAAGAACCGTTACCCTATCCTGACCAGGGTTCTGGTGGATGTCCGCCTGAAAAGCCCTGAATGGGTAGGGCAGGGATAGCATCGGCAACCAACCTGGCAACTTTTTACCGATCAGGGCGCACGCAAATCGTGCTTAGTCTCCCACTCTGCGAGTAATCGCACGGGCATCGGCCCGGTGAAACGCGACCAGTGCCAACTTCGTCTTGAACCCGTCCCCATACCTGACCACTGGCCACTGATCACTGACCCCTGACGACCGGCCACCTGATAAGGCATCTTGTCGCCGGAATGGCGATTCCATTGCATAAATAGCAGGCGGGGAATATCGCGATGACTGACCACTGGTCGCTGGTCACTACCCACCCGATGCGGTATCCGGTGCTTTGCTACCAACCCGGTTGCGGTCAACCGGCGGTGTATAAGATCGCCGCCGAGTGGAGCGATGGAATAACCCACGAACTCAAAACCTACGGACTGACCTGCGCAGAGCACTTGCGTGTCTGGTACCAGCGGGCATTGCAGAGCCAGAAGCGATGCCGCCTCGCTCCTGGGGAATACCTCGGCGAGCCGGCGGTTTATCGGTTTGAACCTAACGTTCGTGATGTTCAACTGGTACGATTGCGCGACCTGGAGACTCAACTCCGCCGGGAGCTAGGTGGGGCTGCGAATCCATGAACCGGGCGTTCCGATCAGGGTGTCTGCAAGTAAACGGCTGCTTATTCCGTAAGCAGGGACCGCCACTGTGCGAACCACGGACTGTGAGCCAGTTCGGTGACTTGCCGAACCAGATCGGCAACGTTTTTGGCCTGGAGCTTATGCATAATTTTCATTCGGTGCGACTCCACGGTTTTACTCTGGATACGCAACCGCTGGGCGATTTCCCGGCTGGATAATCCGGCGACGATCAGTCGAAGCACCTCCAGTTCCCGCCGACTGAGGGTTTCAAGCCGACTGGCGATGGCCTGTAGCCGGGTTCGCTCTTGCCGAGACTTCAGATCGTAGCGGAGGGCTTTGTTGACGGCATCGAGCAGTTGCTGGTCGCTGCAGGGTTTTTGCAGGACTTCGGAGGCCCCGTTTTTGAAAGCGCGTGCGACTGCTGGCACGTCCCCATGAGCGGTCAGGATCACGATAGGCAAAATCCAGCCGCGACGCTGCAATTCTTCCTGCAACTCCAGCCCACTCATTCCTGGCATACGAACGTCCAGAACCAGGCATCCGCTCCGCTCCGGATCGTAATGAGCGAGGAACTGCTCAGCACTGGCAAATACATCTGCCTCGAGTCCCACAGATTTGAGCAAAAATCGCAAAGAGTCTCCGACTGCCGGATCGTCGTCCACAACATAGACCTTAGCAGTTGGTGCCATGGCGAAAAACCTCCCGTTTACTCCCGCGTCGGCAATTCCGTACCGGCGAACGGTACACAATTTCAGAGAGAAATTATCTGAATTGCTTGCTCACCTGGCAAGCCCTGCTGGCCGATTCTTGCTCATGCTCGCGTTGCCAAATCCCTGTCAGCGTAAGGCAGACGCCGTCTGACCCAGATACAGGATTGCTTGCCGGCTGGAGAGCTACGCACCTGGAGCCTGACTGGTCGGCACAGGCAAGCGCACACGAAAGCAGGTGCCTTCAGGAGCGTTTTCTGCCAGCAACTGTCCGCCATGCGCCTCTACCAGCGACGCGAAATAGCTAGTCCCAGGCCAAGCCCCTCTGGCTTGGTTGTGAAGAACGGTTCGAACAGGTGGGATTGCACCTCGGCGGGCAATCCGGGGCCGTTGTCGCTCACGCACAATTCCACTGCCTTAGTCAGTCTTCGCGTGGCAATAGTTATTTGCTTGCGGGGCTGGTCAGCCAACGCTTCCAGCGCATTGCGCAGCAAGTTCGCCAGCACCTGGCTCAATTGCACTGCATCGCCAGGAATATCAGGCAAACCGGGCTCAAGGTGCAACCGCAGCTCAACGCCCAGTTCTTCAATTTCTGGTGCCATAAGCGACAGGGTTTCGTGAACGACAGTATTGAGGTTTACTGGTGCGAAAGGCACATCCTGGCCTCGCAGAAAACGCCGGACACGTTCTAATATCTGCAAAGCACGTTCTGCCTGCTGAACGATCTGCTGAATAGCATGTCGGAACTCACCGGCATCAAAAGTGCCAGATTCCAGTCGCCGCAAACAACCCTGACCATAATGGCGAATGGCCGTCATGGGCTGGTTGAGCTCGTGGGCCAATCCCGCGATTGATTCGCCCAGCCGCATCAGGCGATTCGAGCGCTGAAGTTGTTGCAAAGCCTCCGGCGAACGATGTCCCGAACCAGACCGGACAGGGGACTCGATGCGGCGAATCAAAGCCAGAGTGCCCCTGCCCGGATCGTAAGCTAGCCGCCATTCGTAAGTTCCGCGAACATCATCGCCGAGCCCCTTATGATTGAAGACCAGCGACCGTTTTTCCGTGCGTACACGCTCCAGTATCGGGCGGAGCGATTCGTAAGCAGTTGGCGGAAGCAAGGCAGAAATCGGCCGCCCCACAAGTTGAGCAGGTTGCCAGCGTTGTTGCCATTCGCCCGCCAACTCGGCCTCTACGATTACATCATTTTCGCCAAGTATCAGCAATGCCCCGGAGAACGCCTCTAACATTATCTCGTGGAGCTTGCGCGATCGCTCCAGAGTCTGCTCGAGCTCCTGTACGCGGTTATGAAGCGTTTGTAACTCAGCCTGCAATTGAGCTTTGGTCAGTCGGGGCATATACGCGGGGCAGTAAGGTGTTTTCCGTATGAGGCTGCGTATTTTCTACCAAACAGTTGCAGCTAGTCGGAGACCTTAATTATAGCAAATAGAGTCGCTAATTCCTTGCCTCGGGCTAAGGGTGAGTTCCAAGAGCACATTAGCGCTTGCCGCTAAACGATTGCGTCATAAATGAGCCGACCGATGTGCGCCCGTGGTAGTTAGTCACGAAAGCGGACGTGATCTCATAGATACCCATTGATGGTTTCAGCCGGTCAGCTCACTATCAGGTCCGCCATTGTGAGGGGGTGTCCCCGACCTACGGGAATACGGTACGTCCGGCCAGTTTTTCTCTCCCGAATAACCCTCCTTGCTTTTAGCATATACAGGACGGCAATCGTTGTCCGCCGAGGTGATCGGGAAAATTAACCTGGCGCTCTGGAAACTACAGTCGGCTGCGCAGCACTTTCCAGGCTTGCCGTAGGAGGGAACCCGTTTGCCGCCATAAGTGTCGCCATTTTTGCTGCTGCGCTTCCTGGGTTAACGCTGCCAGCACGGCCAAGCCCTGAGCCTGTGGCAGTCGAGCTGCCAGTTCCGCTACCAGTTCGTCAATTCCCCACAACCGTTCGCTGGCTGTGCAAACCGGCAGGACGGTCTCCAGTCCCAATTGCTCGCGTATTGCTTGCACCAGCTCGGCGATTGTTTGTTCTTTTCGACGTGTCGGCTGCCGCCATTGATACGGCGGTTGCCATTCCTGCACAGGCGGCAGCAGGTCCACATGGGTAACCACGCCCAGGATCAAGGGCAAACCCTGCGTCGCGTTCCGCTTTTGCAGGCGTTGCTGACAAGCTTCCAGCCATTCGCGATCCGGGCGCCTGCCAGCTTCCCGGGCATGGACGACTAGCAAAATCACCTGGGCACGCTCTGCTTCCTGTAAAGTGGCTTCCAGAATCGCCTCATGCTTGTCCGGCTGAGCATAACCTGGCGTATCCACCAGCACGAGTTGAGCCGCTTGCTCCGTCGCAGCGCTGCTGGTGGACGGAGATGATTCCGCCGAAGCTCCGGCATCTGTCGGCACGGATTGCGGCAGTCTTAGCCGATACTCCGCGAAGCCTTGAGTGGTCGGCACGACATCGGTCTCGGCCAGACGTTCACCGAGCAGGGCGTTAATCAGGCTGGATTTGCCTGCTTTCGTCTGGCCCACGACCAGGATTCGCACCTGAAGCGGCGGAATTGGCTCGGTACGGGATACAGAGATGGCGTCGGCGGTCGGGACGGCAGGTTCCCAGGACCACGGAGTGGGGATGCGGCCCTGAGCCAGTGCCTGCCGATAGCGATCCGCACCTAACTGAAGCCGGCCGCTGTTCAATTCGATGAGATACCAGCCCAAACGATAAACGTAAGCCTGGGCAAACCATCCCAGCAATTGTTGCAGTAACTGCTCCTGTATCGGTGCCAGACCGAATCGGCTGGCCAGATACCGGGCCGCGGTTTGCACGGGCGAAAACAATGCGGACACTCCCCAATAGACCCTGGACAGCCGTCCGTACCATTGCACCGCTTCCGCTGCCCGTCGCCAGTGCTGTATGGTCAACAGGTGGCTTCCCGGTACATAGTTGATGACCAGGTGGTACAGGTCGTGAGCGGCCAGCTCAATAGCCGTCAAAATTTCGGGTACACGCAGTGCCGCTATAGGGTCATCGGTTTCCGGATGGTAAACGCGAGCCACCTCCTGAGCAAGTTGCCGGCCGGTTTCGTAATACCACTGAAGCGACTTGAGTTCCTGCGGCGAGGTTCGCTCCACTGCTTCGGCATAGCGACGCACCACTTCCCAGGCCTGGTGATCCACTTTCTGCCAGTAGGTGGGAAGCGTTTGCGGCTGCGGAGAACCGAGCAGCAACTTTCGTCGTTGCCAGTGCCACGCCAGCACATAACCCAGAGCCAACAAGGCAAAGAGTCCCCAGGTCAGGTAACTACCCCAGGGTTGCTGCCATAGCCAGATTGCCCCAAGCACAGCCAGCACCAGAACCGGCCCGGCAAAGCAGAGTGCCAATACCAGCCATCGCCAGCGCGTCATGGTGCGGATTCCGACAGCAAGCTCTGAAAACGCATCGCATCTTCGAGCATGTGCGTATTGTTGAACATGCAATAGGTCCGGCGACCCCCGCACCAGCTGAGTAGCTGCTGCAGGTCAGTGTCGCGGTATGCATAATCATATCCGCCAATCCCGTGCAGGCGAAAGTATCGAAGTGTTCTGGTTACCGTTGGGCGAACAAACGGGTCAACGACATGCAGTAGATCGAGTTCCCGGCACAGAAGGCGAAGCAGATCGTCGTTCCAGTCGGCATGACGAACTTCCAGGCCGAAACGCAGATGGTCTCGTTCGGCCCAGCGGAAAAACCAGCGGAGGTTGGCCAGATGTTCCGGACGTGGATCGAACCTGGGCGGGCACTGAAAGACGACAATGCTGGCCCGCAAGATGGCTGCCAGTCGGCGCGTCGTTTCCCACGCCTGACGTACCACAGGCGTGTCGCGGAAAAATCCCGCCTCGGCTCGCTGGTCAGCGGGGAAGCGACTCCGCCGCCAGGTCGGACTGCTGGCCGGGTGGGTGATCGCTTGAAAGGCCTTCAGGGTAAATTCAAACCCAGCCGGTGCCAGTTCCCGCCACCGCGCAACAATGCGCTCTTCCGGTGGCTGATAAAAAATCTGCTGGATTTCGATCACCGGAAACGTCTCAAAATATCGTTTCTGACTGCAACAAAATCCACAGGTTCCCACCAGGATTTTGCTGGCCATGAGCAGAAGCCGATTCGAGGCCATCAAAGCCTTCTGGCAGCGAAGCAAATGCGGCGATCCGACTCGCTGGCTGAGCGAGGAAATGGGTGACGTCCCTGGCAGCTATTGCCTGTCTATAGACGGTCTCACCCGCGGCAAAAGGGCAAGTTTCTGTTGGCCCGGTTGGGAAGGTTCAGGACGCACTCGCGGCAATCATCGTGCAGTGAAGCCGCCGTCCACGACGAGGATGTGGCCCGTGATATAACTGCCGGCATCGCTTGCCAGCAGCAATACCGGTCCAATCAACTCGTCGGGATCGCCCCAGCGTCCCAGACTGGTTCGCTCAGTAAACTTGCGTTTTTGTTCTTCCGTCAACAACCGGGCTGGCAGTTCTGTCAGAAACGGTCCCGGAGCGATGCAATTGACGGTAATCCCGAATGTTCCGAGTTCAGCCGCCTGAGCCCGGCACAAACCATGTAGTGCAAACTTCGTCGAAGAGTAAGCGCTTCGTCCAGGCAGCGAGATCAGACCGAGAATGCTCGAGATATGAATGATGCGTCCCCAGCGGCGCTGTTTCATTTGCGGCACCAGAGCCCGTGTCAAACGCATGATCGAGGTGAGGTTGAGTTCCAGCAGATAATCCCAGTCAGCATCGCGGATTTCTTCCACCGGCTGGGGAATGTTGGAACCGGCATTGTTGATGAGGATATCCACATGCCCCATTTCCTGAAGGGCGCGCGCTGCCAGCCGGTCCACATCTTCGCGGCGAGTCATGTCCGCGACCACGGCCAGTCCGCGATTACCTTTCCCAGCCAGGATTTCGTCCAGGGCACGACGCAATTCGTCTTCGTGCCGACTGCTGATGATGATATCGGCGCCGGCATCGGCGAGGCCCTTGGCCATCGCTTTACCCAGGCCCTTGCTGCCACCGGTTACCAGTGCCACCTTGCCACGCAAATCGAAAAGCCGATTCACCAGGTTCATGGCAATTTCTCCGCGAATGCGTTTTTCCAAGCAGTTTTGAGTTCGTCCAGGGAAGCGTCCACCAGGCGATAACGGCGTTGGCTGTCGAAGATGGTCAGGCGCGGGGCGTCGCAGACCGTGCCCAAGATTTGCCAGGGTAACCCTGCGAATACCTCACGCAGTTCCGGCTCGGCCTCCGGTGGCACTTCCAGGAGAAAACGAGTGTTACTTTCGGAAAATAAGGCCACCAGGGGAGGCAAGTCTTCCGGTAAAGCGATTTCCGCACCATAACCACCCGCAAAAGCCATTTCCGCCAGAGCTACTGCCAGGCCACCCTCACTCAAGTCATGACACGCCCGCACTAAACCTCGCCGGATGGATGCATGCACGGCACGCAATAATTGAGGAGCGCGGGCAAAATCAACCCGCGGCACTTGTTCCCAGGCAGATTCGGACAAACCGACCGTAGCCGAGTCCAGAACCATTTGCCTTACCGTGTCATCGAGTACATTGCTTTCGTACAGGGCCCATTGCAGATGGGAGCCAGCCAGTTCCGGCCGTGTGGTGCCCACCAGCACAATCAGATTCCACGGTCGCTTGAAATCCATGCTCACGCATTGCCGCACATCAGGCACCCGTCCAAGCGCACTGACCAGCAGCGTACCAGGAATGACCAGGTGCGTGTTTCCGGAATGGAATTCATTGTGCAGACTGTCTTTGCCGCTGATGAACGGCACGGTAAAAGCGACGGCAGCATCCCGACATCCTTCCGCAGCACGCACCAGGGCACCAAGCACTTCCGGACGATTAGTGTTGCCCCAGCAAAAATTGTCGAGCAAAGCCACACGACTCGGATCGGCCCCGACAGCTACGACGTTGCGCAACGCTTCGTCCACTGCGCTGGCGGCCATCCAGTAGGTGTCGTAATCACTGTACCGCGGGTTGATCCCGCATGCGACAGCCAGGCCGTGATACGAACCCGGCACCGGCGCAATTACCGCTGCATCGCCCGGCCCATCATTGGCCACGCCGACCAGGGGTTTGAGCACACTGGTTCCCTGCACTTCGTGGTCATACTGGCGGATGATCCATTCCTTGCTGGCAACGTTGTAGTTACTGAGGATGGCCAGGAGAACAGGCGTGTAATCAGGTCCGGCTGACGAAACGCGGGTGGACGTTGAGCGCTGGCCGGGCCGCGGTCCGAGAAACGGAGATTTCTTTGCCGGGTCTTGCCAGACCGCTTCCCGCACGAAACGCGGTCTGCCTTCGTGGAGAAAATGGAGATCGAGGTCGCCGACCGGCTGGCCTTGATAATAAAGTCGGAGCCGACCCGTTCGTTCAAACTGGCCCAGCACTGCCGCTTCCACGCCTTCCGATGCACACAGTTGCTCCAGGTCCGGCCAGGACTGAGGCGGTACGGCCAGGATCATCCGTTCCTGGGACTCGCTGATCCAGATTTCCGTGTAACTCAGTCCCTGGTATTTGAGCGGCGCCTGGTCGAGATAAACGATGGCTCCGAGCCCGGCAGCCATTTCCCCGATCGCGCTGGAGAACCCGCCCGCCCCGCAATCCGTGATAGCGTGGTAAAGTCCGCGGTCTCGCGCGGCCAGCAACACGTCCAGCATTTTCTTCTGGGTGATGGCGTTGCCGATCTGCACGGCGCTGGCCGAGACCGTTTCCGATTCTTCCGTCAGATGCAAAGAGGAAAAGGTGGCTCCGTGGATGCCATCGCGACCGGTCCGGCCGCCCACGACCACGATGTAATCGCCGGCTTGAGGCTGCTTATGTTCCTTGCCGACCGGGATCAATCCAACCGTACCGCAAAACACCAGCGGATTAGCCAGGTAACGGGGGTCGAAACACACAGCACCGGCCACAGTGGGAATGCCCATGCGGTTTCCGTAGTCGCGCACACCGGCTACCACTCCGCGCATCACCCGCCGCGGATGAAAAACCCCCGGGGGTAAATCTTCCTCCGGCCAGTCAGGGGGAGCGAAACAGAAAACGTCGGTATTACAGATAGGCTTGCCGCCCAGCCCTGTGCCGAGCACATCGCGAATCACTCCACCCAGGCCCGTGTTCGCTCCGCCATACGGTTCAATCGCTGAGGGATGGTTATGCGTTTCAACCTTGAAGCAAACATGGTAGCGGTCATCGAAACGGACAATGCCGGCGTTGTCGCGGAAGACACTCACGCACCAATCCTCATTGCCGAGTCGTTGCCGAACCGTCTCGGTAGCTGCAAAAATCGTTTCTCGCAGCAGATTGTCGTAACGACGTTCACCGTCCGGCCCACGGTAAACGACCGGGCTTTTGAAAGTTTTGTGCGAGCAGTGTTCCGACCAGGTCTGGGCGATGGTTTCCAGTTCGATGTCTGTGGGTTCGCGGCCCAGGTCGCGGTAATGCTTCTGAATCGCCAGCATTTCTTCCAGCGACAGGGCCAGTTGCCGCTCTTGACTGAGTCGCACCAGCTCATCAGGGCTGGCATTCCGGAGAGGGATCTCAATCCGGCGGAACTGATACGTTCGACCCAGGGCACGCCAGCAGGAAACCGGCAACGTCCCGATGTGGACTTCTTCTATCACCTCATTGGCGAGAGCCTTCCGGGCGAGTTGCTGCAAGAAGCCGGGCGACATTTCCTCCGCGAACAAATATCGGCGACCTGTTCGAAGCACCTCCAGGTTATGCAAACCGAGGTCGCGGGCAGCCAGCGTTACGCTCTCGATTACCGGGTCCATTACCTCGGGTCGAGGCAGCACCGTTACGATAGTGCCTGCTGATTGATTCGTGTGGAGATTCAACCGGGCCACCAGTTCCGACATCGGCGGCATACGCCCGGCGGCAAACACAGCATAGCGTTCACACACCGCATCCGTCAGCAGGGCCAGTGCCAATCGTTCCATGTCGGCCGCGGATACGTTGCCGGCCACCAGATACACTCGTGCCGTCCGTAACAGCGTCGCATTCAGTTTGCGTTCACGCAATTCCTGGACAATGCGGCGATGTTCAGCGTCTTCGGCGACCGGAAAAATATCAATTTCCCAGAGCATGAGCTGATGTAGATTGCGGGAGCCTGTCGTCGGATAGTTATCCGCAAGGTGCAAAGCTGGTAGTACATGGGGCCAGCGCTGGCCACTAACCAGAAACCACTCCATTTTGTAGCACGGCCTGGCAACGCCGCCAAGGAGCCAGAGAATCCCGAAACATGCACGGCGGCTCTGGCTAGCGCGACGACTTGGGAACTTGCAAGGCCCACTCCAGGAACATCGCCAACTGCTCGTTTGACTCGGCCGTCGGCTGGTGGGTCGGGCGATTGGTCATGGCCACGCGGTTCCTGTATCCCAGGAGGCGATTGGAAGCCACGGTATGGTGCAGCGCCGACCAGCGTTGCGGTGGATCTTCCGAACCGCCGGAGACCAGAAATGGTCGTGGCGCCATCAAGGCGTGCAGTTCGTGCAGGTCGCGTTGTTGTTCGATGAGGAGCTTGTAAGGCCCGGTGCGGGGATTTTTTGCATTCGGCACACCACGAGGACGTTGCTCCTTCCGACCCGGCTCGAAGCCGAGATACCAGGGCTCCCAGTAATTGACGTTGGGCCGGCTCTCGTCGAAAACGATTCCGGGATCCGACCAGACCGCGGCGGCGAAGCAATCGTACAGGCACGACGCGAACATCGCCCACTTGCCTCCGTAAGAATGGCCGACAATCCCGATTCGTTTCCCGTCCACCTTTTCCAGCCGACTCAGGGCGCGATGGGCATTGGCTGCTTCGTAGGCGTGGAACGCTAAAGGCTGCAATCGGCATTGCTCTGGATTCGGATAGTACGTGTACGGACTGCTACCCAGCGAAAGGGTAACAAATCCCCGTTGCACCAGGAGCCGGGCGAAATCCAGATGCGGCCCCTTGCCTTCGCCGATACCCGTTTTGCCATCGTAGAAGACAACGAGCACCGCTGGAAATGGCCCGTTACCATCCGGCACCAGCAGGTAGGCGTCCTCTGTTCGCCGATCAGGTGCCGTCTGCAAACGCAGCTGGTATTGCACATAACCTTGCTTCTTGTCGTGTCGAAGGTACTCGACTTCGGGCCGATCCAGCAGCGGCGGAGTTTCGCCGAGCAGCTTCCACCAATAGCGAAGAATTTCCTCACGGCGTCTGGCCCAATCCATGGCATTTCGTACAGGCGTGCCGTCGTCAAATAACAATGGCGAGCGATACTTCTGGGGTGTGAGTGAAACATCCGGTGGGGGACGGAAAAACTGAGCCAGCTTTGCCGGTGGCGGACCCAGAGGATCCTCTTTTTCGCCTTCAGTATCCTGGCTCTGCGCCAGAATCGGACCGGAAACTCCCGAAAATATGCTCTGCGATAGGACTGCCATAGCCAGAACCAGCACGCTGGCCACGCAAATCACACCCACCTTGCTCCATTCGGATGCCTTCGCCGGGATCGTCATACGTGCGACTCCTTTTGCTGCCCGGTTTAGTGCCGGAGGCTGAAGTTGCGACCGCACTCCCCCTTAGTGCGTGCGTTGACCGGGATCGCCAGCACAGACGCTGCATTCCCGAGGATACTTTTGCCAGGCGGACAGTGATTCCTGTCGCTCCTGCTATTTGCAATTCCTGGCTGCTATTCACAATAAGACCGAATCGGTGCTGAGCTTCAGGCTAAGGAATCGCGGCGGGATTTGCCCTGGGTGAGCAGTGCAGAGAGCATTTCGGCATTTTCGGTTTCCAACGCCTGACGGAATCGGTGCAGTTGTTGCTCAAACTGTCCCAGCGCTTCGAGGAGAGCGGAACGGTTGTGAAGGAAGATAGGCGTCCAGATTTCGGAGGGACCGGCGGCGATGCGTGTAGTGTCACGGAATCCCGAGGCGGCGAGGTCAGCCCATTTGGGCGGGAGGATTCCCGCTAACGCCGAAGCCACCAGGTGCGGCAAATGGCTCGTCAAAGCCAGGGCCCGGTCGTGATCTTCGGGAGCCATGAGGCATACGCGGGCGCCCAGTGCTTGCCAGAAAGCGACGGTACGTTCCGTGGCCTGGGCATCACTCCGAGCCGTAGGCGTTACCACTACCCAGCGTCCGGCCAGCAATTGCGGATCGGCATATTGGTAGCCGCTTTTTTCCGATCCAGCCAGGGGATGACTTCCCACGAACCGGCAAGGTGGACTGTCCGACGCTGCGGCTGCCTGCGTCCGGCTGTGCAATTCGACCCAGCCCGACTCGACTTCCGCTACAATGCGTCCTTTGGTGCTCCCGGCGTCCGTGATCACTGCGTGCTCTGGACACCATCGAGCCGCTTCCAGCACGTATCGGGAAATGCTGTCCACTGGCGTGCAGACAACGATAAACTCGGCGGCAGAGACTCCCGACGACAGATCAGTCGTGGCGTCGGTTACCACGCCTCGTTGCAGGAGGTCATCCACGGATTCCCGTCGGCGAACTATACCCACAATGCGCCGTGCCAGACCGCGCTGGCGCAGAGCCAGAGCGATCGAGCCGCCTATCAGTCCCACGCCAATGATCGCTACGTTTTCGCAAACCATACATCCTCGCCTTGAGCGGCGCTTCCTCAGTATAGGGAAACAACCTGGTGTTGCCGAGCGGGGGAGGAAATGGCGCGCGTCGGACCCATGTGCGGAGAGTTTTGCTGGTCAGTCGGTAGCCAGTGCAGCGTGGTTACGGTCTGGCCATGGATTAGCCCCGTCGGCGGCGTTTTTTCTTGCGTTCTTTGGCACGCTCTTTGGCAGTCTTGCGGTGTCCTGTGCCGATTTTCGGTTTTTGCAACGCCGCCGGATTCAAGGCAGCCACGTTGGTCAGTCCCATCAGGGCTTTGAGGCGATCCCACAGACTCATCTTGCTCAGTTGCCGCATCATCTGCCGCATGAAGTCGAACTGTTCGAGGAACTTTTTCACCTCATGCGGTTCGGTGCCGGAACCGAGTGCGATACGGCGCCGGCGGCTGAGATCGATGATTTCCGGTTTGCGGCGTTCCTCGGGGGTCATGGAGTCAATCATGCCGCGCACTCGCCGCAGCGCTTGTTCCGGGTCTTCTCCCACCTCGTGCAACAACTCTTCCATGCCTGGCAACATGCTGACCATCTTGCGAATACCGAGGCGTTCCAGTTGCACCATTTGCTTGCGGAAATCGTCGAGGGTGAAGTCGCCCTGCGCCAGTTTTTCCTGCTGCTTGCGTATCTCTTCCTGGTCGAGCTGTTGCTGGGCCCGGGCCACCATCTCCACCAGCGACATCAGGTCGCCCTGACCAAGAATTCGCTGAGCCATGCGGTCAGGATAAAAGGGTTCGAGTGGCTCGATTTTTTCGCCCATGCCGACCCATTTGATCGGCACCTGGGTTACTTCTTTGATGGAGAGGGCGGCTCCGCCTCGGGCGTCTCCGTCCAGCTTGGTCAGAATCACGCCGTTCAGTTCCAGAGCCTCGTGGAACGCTTTAGCGCTGTTGACGGCATCCTGGCCGGTCAGGGCGTCGCAAACCAGGTAAATCTGGTCTGGTTTGACGGCGCGATCGATTTGCCGCAACTCTTCCATAGGCATTTCGGCGATGTGCAACCGACCTGCCGTGTCCAGGATCACAGTGTCCAGGCCATTCTTACGTGCGTAATCTACCGCGTGCTGGCAAACTTTCAGAGGCTGGCCGTTCTGCTCATGGTAAACAGGCACGCCGATCTGCTGGCCCAGCTGCACCAGTTGTTCCACGGCTGCCGGTCGTTGCAGGTCCGCAGCTACCAGTAAGGGACGGCGCTGCCATTGCTCCCGGAGCATCAGGGCCAGTTTCGCAGCCGTTGTTGTCTTTCCGCTTCCCTGTAAGCCACACAGCATAATCACCGTGGGCCGATCTTTGGCGAACGGGATACGGTGGTCCACCGGCCCCATCAACTGCACCAGCTCGTCATAGACGATCTTGACGATTTGATGGCTGGGATTGATGCTGCGAATGATCTGCTGACCGACGGCCTTCTGGGTGACACGCTCGATGAAGGCCTGGGCAACGTGGTAGTTGACGTCGGCCTCCAGAAGCGCACGGCGTACCTCTTCCAGACCTTCGCGGATATTGGCTTCTGTCAGCCGACCGCGAGTGGTTAACTTCTGCAAAGCATTGCCTAGAGCTTTTTGAATCGTTTCGAACATAACCTGCCTCGTTCCATCCATGCCCGCCGGTGCCATTGGCGGCTTTTTATTAGCATTGTACAATCCTCTTGCTTTCCGAGTGGCGGGGAACCTAGATTAATTGGGAAGTCCTTTTCACTTCATTTTCCGCAAAGCGAAGGAGGCCCTGGTCATGGCAGCCAATGTCAAGGGGAAGTTGATACCGCTGGGCGGTGGGGACGAGATTCCGTTGGTGCGCGACCGCATGATCATTGGTCGCCGCGATTCGTGCGACATCTGCTTGAAGTTTCCCAATGTTTCGGCCATGCACGCCGAGTTGACGTACAAGGAAGGTTACTGGTGGGTGAAAGACCTCAACAGCACCAACGGCACCAAGATCAACGGCCACAGGATCATCGGCCAGAAAATCCTCCGACCCGGGGATGAGCTGGAAATCGCCAAGCGGAAATTCCGTATCGAATACGAGATAGTTGGTCCGCGTCGGGCTATGGAAGAAGTCGAGGAAGAGGAGATTTTCTCTCAGTCGCTCCTGGAACGAGCCGGGCTTACTCGCACCCCCGAAGAGGAAGAAGCCTGGTGGGAGGATGAGGACCAGCAGAAGAAACCAAGGAAAGATCTGGCCGATTATGAATCCTGGTAGCTCGCTCACGGTTCAGGCAGGTCGCACCACGAAAAGGTGAGCCGGTTCCTGCTGCGGGTCGAGTCGAACGTAATTTTCGGCACCATGCCAGTGCCAGACGGAACCTGTCAGGGCGTCTTCCACCAGAAAATGCGCGCCGTGGGGTAAACCAAGCTCGGCCAACTGCAATCGCGTTACACCCTCCTGCGGTCGGTGTGGGTCGAGGTTGACGACCACCAGCACCACATCCCGAAAATCGGCGGTTGCCTTGCTGTAGCAGAGCAACTGGTCGTTGGTGGTCTCGTGGAAACGTAGATTGCGTAGCTGTTGCAGGGCGGGGTGTTGTCGGCGAAAGTGATTGATCCGGCGAATGAAATCCTTGATGTTGCCTGGAGCGTTGCGATCGCGATGTTTGATTTCGTATTTTTCGGAGTGGAGATATTCCTCACTGCCCGGGCGAAGCGGAACGTTTTCACAGAACTCGTAGCCACTATAGATTCCGTAGAGCGGCGAAAGAGTAGCCGCCAGCACCAGCCGAATCTTGAAGGCCGGCCGACCTCCGGTTTGCAAATACTCCGTCAGAATGTCCGGGGTATTCGGCCAGAAGGAGGGGCGGAAGTATTCGGCCATTTCCGTCTGCGTGAGCTCGGTGAGGTACTCGACCAGCTCGCGGCGAGTGTTGCGCCAGGCGAAATAGGTGTAGGACTGCGTAAACCCTGCTTTCGCCAGGGCCTTCATGATTTTCGGTCGAGTGAAGGCTTCCGAGAGGAAAATTACCTCCGGAAACTCCCGCTTGATCTCGCGCAGCAACCATTCCCAGAAACGGATGGGCTTGGTGTGAGGATTGTCCACGCGGAAAATCCGGACGCCCTGCATAATCCAGAACCGTAACACTCGCCGCCACTCATACCACAACTCCGCCCAGGCAGGGCTATCGAAATCCAGAGGGTAAATGTCCTGGTATTTCTTGGGCGGGTTTTCCGCATATTTGATGGTGCCATCCGGACGGTGGCGGAACCATTCCGGATGCTGGCGAACGTAGGGATGGTCGGGAGAACATTGAATGGCGAAATCCAGGGCGATCTCAATGCCGTAACTGGCGGCTGCACGAACTAGTTCTCGAAAATCGTCCAGCGTACCCAGCTGGGGTTCGATAGCCGTGTGCCCGCCGTACTCGTTTCCAATTGCCCAGGGTGAACCGGGATCGTCTGGACCGGCAACGGGGCTATTATTCTTACCCTTGCGGTGGGTCCGACCAATGGGGTGAATGGGCGGAAAATACAGGACGTCGAAACCCAGGTCATGCAGTTCCGGCAGCAACGCCTGCACATCCCGGAACGTTCCGTGCCGACCAGGTACTGGCGAGGCGGAGCGAGGAAATAATTCGTACCAGGCAGCAAAACACGCCAGCCGACGATCCACAATGACCCGCAACGCAGGCTCATGCACGCAGTAATGCAAACGCGGCTGCCAGCGCTGTAGCCAGTCCAACAGCTGCGGTTGTTGCACCAGCGCCATCGCTTCTTCCTGAGGCAGACGCTCCAGCTCATCGGCGATTCGCTGCAATTCCCGAGCAGCATCGGCAGGTGCAGTGGTAGTGATTTCGTTCGCCAGGGCGGTGGAAAACAAGGGAAACGTGTGCACAGACGGTGCTGCCTGGGTACCGTCCTGTGTCATATTGCCGGGGACATGGGAAGGGGAAGTTGACTGGTTCGCCGACAGTACAGCCGCCGTTTGCCGTAACCACGCCGCTCCTTCTAACAGGTCGCTCCGAACGTCCTGACCATCAGCGACTTTTCGCCGTACACCGTCGAGCCAGGATGCAAAGGTATCGGTCCAGGCAGCCAGGGTGTAATAGTATTCGCCGAGCTTCTCCAGCCGAAATTCGCCTGTCCAGCGGTCGTTACCCAGAGGGCGCATGGGCACCTCGTGCCAGACGCGGTCATGTTCGTGGCGGTAAAGCAGGCGTACCGAAAGCACATCGTGCCCTTCGCGGAATACATCCGCTTCGACCGTCAACACCTCGCCGAGTTCACGCTTGATAGGATATCGCCCCTGATCAACAGCAGGGCGGATGGCCTCAAACAGGATTCGCGCCCGGTGCAGGTGTCGCATCAGCGGCGTGGGCAGGGCTTGCCCGAAAACCTCGCGGGCCGGTTTGGGGTGGTAACCGAGCTCCTCGGACACGGTGGCGCTGGGTCGTGACGCGTCGGGAGTGGAAACGGTCGAGGCCATGTTTCCCGCGCCGGCAGCGGCGTGCGACAGGCAATCAGGATTGCGCGACGTCATGGGTCAATTGCAACGAAGCGAGAATGTCCCGCAGTGCGGATTCTGCCTCATCCATTTCCATGTCCGTCGCCTGGCACATGATCAGCACGGTGCGCTCAGGAATGCGGAAACTGCGGATCCAGCAGGTGTTGGTGAAGTCCATGCTGACGAACTGGACGTCGTAGCCCTTGGCCTGGCGACGACAAATCTTTTGCCGCACCGGTTCGCATTCGAGGTCGCGGTAATCGTCGCGCAAAGCCGCCAGCGTTGCCTCGAGCACGTCATCCACACTCAATTCCGGCGGATGCATGCTCAATAGCATAAACGCTGTATTCGGACTCTGGACGGAGACCATCCAGCCCGGTTCCATTTCCGTTTCTTCCAGTTCCCAGTCGTCGGGGTACTGGAAGCGGATGCCGTGTCCTTCAAAAGTGCGTGGCATGGAAACCTCTCCTGAAATCACTCTGCGATCTTCCTGTTCCATCATACGGCGCAAACCGCTTCCGTGCCTGCTCAGGGAGCTGGTTGGGATCGGGAAAGCACAAAACTGGCATCATCTAAAGCCACGCTGCGAGGTCGAAACCAGCGTAGCAACCGCCAGATGACCGCACAGCCGGCCAGGATAGCAGCCGGCCAGGAAGGTTTAAGGAACACCCACCAGTAAACCGCTGCCAGCAGCAGCAACTCTGGAGCCAGTCGGCGGGCATAACGAGAAAGCGTGTGCGATCGCGCGATCAAACTCACCGCCACCCAGACCAGTGCGAGAATAGCAGTGGCCAGCCAGGCAGCAGGGTTAACCGGGAGCGTGCCAGATGAAGAAGCGGGCACTACCAAAGGCTGGCGAGCCGGCCAGGGTTGCCAGACCGGTTCGCCGGCGACGAATGGTCTGGCGTTGCCTTGGGGCGGAAACGTCGTCCTGCTGCTCTCCGACAGGCCTGAAGGTGCCAATTGTGGTGATTCCGCCACACGTACCCGCCTTTGCAGCATGGCTTTCACTTCCTGCGATAGCTGTTCCGGAGCGGGCTGTTGTTTCAGGGCAGTCAGCAATTGGTCGGCGACACTTGCCCACCTTTGCTGCATGGTTTTCACTTTCTGCGATAGCTGTTCCGGAACAGGCTGTTGTTCCAAGGTAGTCAGCAATTGTCCGGCGACCTGAACGACCCTGGCTAAAGTTGGAAGCAAATCGCTCTTTGCTGCTGGCAACGTGCGTTTCAGCCAATCGAGACAGTCTTCGACTTGGGCCAGTTTTATCTGCACCGGCTCCGAACCGGTAATCAGTGCTGGCGATGGACCGGCTGGATTGGCTGCAGCAATCGCATCTGCGTAGGCCGGCCGAATTAACCGCACCCAGATGTCTTTTTCCGACGAACTATCCACTGCCAGCACCGGCCAGGTAGATTCATTCTGCGAGACGAAGAACATTTGTACTTGCGAAATCCCGGAAGGAGAATGGAGAGCGACACAGAGCCAGTCTTGCTGTTGCCACCACGGTACCGGCAGGTCGTTGACATAAACTTGAACAAGCTGGACGGTCGTCGGGGGCCGAAAGCACAGCGTCGCTCGCGACGGATGTACCAGCCAGCAGGAGTAACGCATATAAACTCGGCCAGCCTGGCCATACCAGCAGTCAGCAGCTTGATGCAGTAGATCGATATGCTTGGCCCGCCTGGCTCGCAAGCGAACGGTGGGCGGTTTTTCTCGCGGTTCGATCGGTAAAAGCCGGGCGTCTTTTTCGGGAGTGGCGCCTGCAATCTCGGCATGGCGTGGCCAGGTCGTTAAGAGATGCCGCACGTTCGCCGCTTCGGACACTTTCACTGTCGGCAGGATTACGGCACCTTCGCTGGTGAGCGGTGGGCGCCCGGCGAGCAGAAAGCGAACGGTTTTGTCGAATAACGATGCCGTATCGGGAAACTCCAGATGAATACGATAACCGCGACCATCCGGTAGCGGGACGACTTCGGTTCGATGTAACTCCTCGCTGATGACCAGCGGGGCAGAACCCGACCAGGGTTCGATAGTCAGTTCGATTTTCCGCATCGAGCCGCTGCTGGTGCGGCACTCCACGAGGTTTTCCCACCAGAGCGGCTCCGCCAGTAACGTTGCGTTCATTTGCACCTGCAAACTGCCAGCAAGCGGCAGGATTTCCACGATGCCAGCGAATTTCGCACCCTGAGCTTCATAGACAGCCCAAGACGGTGACTGTGTCCGCGCTTTCAAACCCTGCGCTTTGTTGACCCGGAACTCCAATCCGCTGGCGGCATTGATCTCAAAGACGGTAACTGTTTGCTGAAAACCGATCATCTGCAGATTGGGCAAGGCTAACCAGCGGCGACCAGCTTCTGCGGACGGCAGGATGATGCCGCGAATTTGCACTAACGTGCCAGGCAAACGCTGCCGCCACCACAGCCGCAACGTGTTTCCTTCCTGCTGCCAGCCACTCAGCTGGTCTCCGGATACTTCCTGAATACGCAGGCCACTGGGTAATTGACATACGGCTGACACGGGCAAATTCTGATGCGAATTATGTAGTTTCAGCCGGAACGTTGCCGTCGGCTGGAACCAGTCCAGTTCCAGGACCACGCTGGACTCTACCACAGGTTCCGCCGGTTTGCGATAGACAGTGATCCAGAAGCGCGGATTGATGCCGGTGATCCGAAACAACCGCTGGCGAGAATCCGTGCTTGCACCTTTGTCCGACCCTGGCTGGGGCAGAAGAATTGACCAGCCCTGAGCGACGGCGGTATCCCAGTTGGTGAGAGTTGCCTGAGAGGTTGCCGTAACCTCAACGGTCAGACCATCGTCGGCCTGACAGGCGAGCAATGCCCGACGAGTAGCGCCTGGGGCCAGTGCACGAGGCAGGCTTAGCTCCAGCGCGAGCCGACGGTGTGTCCAGGTTTCCAGACCTTCCAATTGCGCCAGCGCTAATCGTAAAGGGAATTGCGGGGTAACAATGTAGCCAGCCAGGAAAGCGGTTTGCCATTTCCTCCACACCGAAGCACTGGCTGGGACGATCGCGGTGTCAATAGTTATCTGCCAGCTGCCACCAATTGGCCGCTGCGGTTGCACTATCAGGATGCGCCCCGTCGGGCTGGAAACAGTTCGCCAGCTAATCGAAACGGGAGTTGTCTGCCCAAGCGGCCGCATTTCAACCGATTGCACGTCGCAAAACTCCGGCACCGACCATCGCAGTTCGTTGACCAAACCCTGGGAAATGTCATAACGGGCCTGCGTTTGCAGACGCATTTCTCTGGTTCCGAATCGCAGCAGATGGGCTTCATCCACCTTCCAGGTGCGTTTACTATCGTCGGGGATTTGCCAGCTGAGGAGAATCTGCGAGGCCGATCCGAGTTCCGCTTGCAGGGATACGGGGATATTCGCCGGGGGCATTGGTTTGGCGTCAGAATGGAGTCGCCGCCAACCACGAGCCGTCGGGCAATCGGCATACAGAACGCCGGCTGGAAATTCCGCCAACACTTGAGTCGTCGGAATGGGAGGTACTTCCCAGGCAAGTCGGGATTCCTGCCCGTTGCGCTGAATCTCCACTTGCCCGGTTAGTTCGAGACGATGTTCGCCCGGCTCGGGCAAACGAATCAGCAAGCCACCTGGCTGATCGAGCGGGGTAACTTCAACGGTTCGCTTCTGGCCCGAGTGAATTCCCTCAATCTGTTGCCAGCGCACCCCGGCTACAGCGAGTTTAAGTCGGGCCTCCTTGTCGAGCACATGCACTTCCAGCTCCCAAACCACCTGAGCAACGCTGTCCTGCTCTGGCCGAGAAGCACGGCTTCCCTCCGGAAGGCTGTTCGCATGACCAGTAGGAGAAGCCGGTATTCGAATCTTCCAGCGACTGGCAGTAATGCACCAGGCCGGTTGCGGTGTGGATGCTCGCAACGTTTTCTGCCAGCCTTGCCACACTGGTTCCGGCACCAGCACCCATTCTCGCAAACTTGCTCCCTCGCTTTCACGGTAGTGCAGTAAAACCACCACCGACTTGGCCTTGTTCTCGGGGGGAGGAGCGGCAGCGATGTCGCTGGTGGATTCCGCATTTTCCTGGGCCAGCGTCAACCCTGCCCAGCACGAAATCATCATACCCAGCACGACAGCGCTGCTCACTCCCTGGAACCAGTCGGTGGTGCCAGCTGCTTCTGCGGTCGCAGTTTCCTGCACGTGCTGCCTGCGTAGCCAGAGGACGCCCACAAAAGCACATGCCACGCAAGGCCACAAAATCACCGGGGTCAACCCTTCTGGTAACCAGATAAGCGCCAACAGACACACGAAGAGCACCGCCATGGACACCGTAATGGTCGTTCGCGGTATCCAGCGTAATGCAACCGTGCCCAGAACCATCAGGGCAGCCGTTATCGCTGCCGATAACGCCTGGGCACGCTCGGTATCCACCCAGAAGCTGGTCGAAGTAGCTGACGGAAAGATTTCCCAGATGGCCCACGAGCCGGGCACAGGGAAACCGGGCGAGTGCGAAACGAGAGAATCGTTTGGCGCGGGGGATTCACCAAGCCATAGTCGCCAGACGAGCTTAGCCTCTTCACCGGCCTCTTCGATACTGGCGACTAAGGCGGATTGGCGGTCGGCAGCGTAACATAACTTTTCAGCCTGCGTCAACGGATGCCAGCTGGCCGGCAACCGAACCAGGATACGTTCTCCCAGACAAACCGTTGGAGTCTGCCACTCGGGGGCCGCAAAAGACAATCGCCTGACACCTAGCCGACCAGTTGCCGGAAGTGTGTAGCGAAGGTGGTATAAGACCGTGCCACCGGATAATACAGGCAATGTAAGCATGCCGGTCTGTGCTTCGGCAAGAGCTTTGCTGAGCGTCTCAGCCGGAATCGCCTGACCGTTGCGGACACGGAATATCCGAACGAACCGAAGGTCTGCATTGGTCGGTAAGCGCAATTGCAATTCAGCTGCGGGTGCAACCTGGGGAGCCGCCCTGAGCCAGGCGTAATAGTCGCAGATAAGTTCCCGGCTGCCGTCCCAGGAAATCCCAAGCAACGCTCCCTGGATGACTGGTTGGGGTGGCGATAGCGGTCGGGCTCCGACGACTACGAGGGCGGGTTGGTAGTACCTTTCGGGCGGATGAAGCCTGCGCTCCTGCAGGCCTTCGTTATTTGCATCAACCAACCCGGCAGGCAACTGGGATTCAGTAGCCACGGGTAGCACCATCAAATCCAGGTTGGCCGGAAACGAGTCACCAACCGTAATTATTCCTTCCCACCACTGTTTCGCCAAGCCGCATACCAGGGGAATTCGCCACAGCGGGCGATGGATCGGTGGACGTCCCATGTCTTGACGGGAAGATTCTGCGGTAACGGTGCCCGCCTCGGTCAAACAGGGAAAGAGCCAGTCTGCTTCCAGGCGGATCGGTGCGAGTGACGGTCGGTCAAATGTCCATTCGTAGATGGTCCAGGTTGCTTCTTGAGTCTGGTTGTCTGCAAGCTCATCAGAGCCGGCCGAGAGGGAAGATTTTTCCTTGATCAGGCGCTTCTGAGTGCTCTGAACCCGATTCTCTCCGGTGACGACTTTCCATGTCAAATCGGGTACCTCACCTGGAAAACGCACCTGGGCCGAGCGGACTAAGCCTGAGGCGGGTTTGATCAGTACGGACCACCGCACATAGAGCTGCCCCGGCCAATCCTGAGCCGGTCTTGAACTGGCATCCGACGACGGTCGCAAATCGCTGGCAATTTCGAGATGAGTCTCCACCGAAGTGCGATAGTCGGCAGTCAGCGGCTCGATTCGCATCCTGCTTCCGCTGGGCAATGGGCCCAGAAAAACGTAGTCCGGAGGTGATTTTCCACCCTGACCAGGGCCGGGGTCTTCGGGACGCATGGACCAGGCCGGTCCTGGAAGGAGCACTCCCGCCAGTCTCCGTCTTTCGGTCTCAGTCTCATAGCGGATGCGTTCCAGCCAGATGTACCATTTGGCCTGGGCCCAACCGACTTGTTCCGGCACAATTTCGGGCAAGGGCCATTCCTGACGTCGAGTGAAATCTGGTTGGGCAGAGGTTGCACGCATCCGGAGTAACATGCGGACAGTAGCGGGAGCAGTCAGCACACCTTTTTGTAATTCCGCAATCAACCGCTGACCTTGCTGTCGCACCAGCCAGTTTGCTTCCTCCTGGCTTGCTTTCTCGTGGTCGGCGAGCAGGTGCACATCGGTCACCTGCCAGCCTTCAGGCAATCGCACCGGAAAACTGAAAGCCGAACCGGAGCGCACGGACCAAATCAGCTGGGCCCGAAGTTCGCTCTCGGTGACACCAAGGTGGCACTGAAATTCGGCTTGCACAGAAAGGTCAGCCGTATGACGTGCCACCTGAGCGCGGGGCAGGGAAACAATCGGCAGCAGGGGCAAAGTGGCTTGCTCGAGAGTCAGTTGCCAGACTTTTTCCTGTACTAATTGCGGCGGGTGTTGCGGCTGAAAGTCGCCGAATTGCCAGGCTCGCAACGTGAGCTCGGGACTCCAGCGGATGCTGATGACGCTGGTCATCGAAGCCGACCCATTGACCCGCGCCAGCGGAAACGCTAGCGATTGCCCTGGCCGCAACGGCACAGGCCGACAAAGGATATCCAGTTCCACACGCCGTTCACCCAGTGCGGGGAGAATCACTTCCAGCAAACATGCTTGCGGCGTAACTTGTTGTTTCCAGCTTTCCGCAGACAAACCCCGCAATCGCTCCTGCACGCTTAGCACCTCGGTTCCGGCGGGGAGATGAATCATCACCCGATCGAGGCGTTCTTGAGAGCTTTCCAGTGCGAGCTGGTAACGCGCTTGCCAGTGGTCAGCAGTCAGCGAATGTTCGACTTGCTGGTGGACATGTAATAGAGCCGCGCCGGGCTTGCTCACGTGGCGACGAAAATTCAATGCCAGTCGCGTTTGACCCGGAGACAAGGCCCAGGAATAACGCCGCCATTGGGGACGATTGGCTACAGGAGTTACGCTCCATAGTGCGGTTTCCTTATCGCGTAAAACAGGCCGGATGTGGGCGGGCAATTCCACGTGAAAGTTTGCCAGCGGCGCTGGTGGAAATTCCAGAACGACGAACTCTTCCTCGCCCCTTGCCTCCAGACGCGCGGACCAGCTGAAAGCCACGTCATAATAGCGACCAAGGGAATTAGATGGAGCAAATGCCGCAGCGACCGGGTTGGCGTTATCCTGACGGGAATCTGTGCCAGCAGGCGTAGCGTTTGGCTTATCGGGCAGCCAGATGCCTACCTCCCCGCTACCCGTGCCACCAGCGAGTGTGGGTTGACCGTTGACCCGGACCGGCAAGCGAAGGGCCAGCGAAAACGGTTGCCACTGCCACCAGACGGGGCGTGTACTGGTATCGTCGCGGGAAGGCTCCACCTGGTTCGGCGAGGCAGTTTTTTCCGCCTCAGCTACCCACACCTGCCACCGTGTTTCGCCGACTAACGCTCGGTCTTCCCATCGCGCTTGATATTCGGCATGAACGATCTGCGGAGTGACCGTCTGCTGACGCTGACGGATCGCCGCCAGAGTTCGTTCCAGTTCGTCGCGACTGATCCGCACCCAACCGGGCTGGCGGCGCAATTGTGCTTCTGCCGCTTTCGCGTCCAGTTCCACATGGCGAATTTCCGGCTCCTGCCCGTAGCCAGGACTGAAAAACAGTCCGGCCACCAGGGCCGAGCAGATTGCGACAGCGTGGTAAGCCCAATGGATTCGCGGCATAGCGACGGTAAAAAGCGGCGCCGAAGATCACGATGCCGGTGCGGGCGACTGTTTGCTTCCGGTTTGACCGGTGCTGGTGGGGAGAGGTTGCGGCAGCTGACCAGCCGGAGCTTCCACGGTAGAGCGCGGTTGAGCGGGTGGCGGGCTTTTCGAGCCAATTGGAATCGGTTGTATCGTGGAACCGAACGGTGCCGGTGCAAACCCGGCCTGCCATTCCAGTCGTTTCTCCCACCACCAGCGTTGCAGTTCAATACCGGCAATCAAAACCGTTGCCACGAGGATTCCCGGTAAAGCCCCCGCCAGTACGGCAACCAAACTCCAGGTGCTGTGCCAGGCCAGAATGAGCAATGCGAGCAGACTCACCGTCAGCATCGGGAGACGAAGCCAGCCCGGGCCATAGATCCAAATCGCGCTCAGGATCACCACCAATACCGAGCAGCCGAGAGTCCAGGCGTGGCTGCTCACCAGCCATACCTGCATCTCGTCCGCAGCTCCGTATTGCCTCCAGAGATAAACCGGCGTGCCGGCATCTTGTGCTGCGTCCTGTCCCGAGGTGAGCCACTGGTCTAAATTCTGCAACGTCTGTGTGCTGGCAGGAAATTGCAGCCAATTCCAGATGGCCCACGTGTCGAAACGCCACCGCCAGTTTTCTTCAGGCCAGGCGGAGGTGGCTATGAAGGCCGGTCGCAACGATGGCTCTGCTGCCAGTCCCCAGCGTACCAGACCGGGTTCGATCGGTGGCTCGCTTACAGGCATACGACACCGCGTCGGCCAGCGTATCAAACCGCCCAGCCATGACCAGCCCTGCGCTCGTGATGGATTGAGGCGATAGTCAAGCTCGAGCAGCACAGGGCGGGACAGGAATTGCGGCTCCAGCTCCAGTCGCAGACGCGATGTTCCCGCATCAACACTTTCCAGACTCGCGGAAAGTTGCATGCCATTGCATAGCACCTTTGTCAAAGCAGCGTCCGGTGGAAGTTGCAGCGTCAAGTTCCCACTGCCCAGCTGACTCAACCAGTACTTGACCTGAACGTCAAGCTGGCCGGTTCGATCGTGCACCGGTCGAAGCAGTACCAGCATACGATCGGCCAAAAAGGGGCGGGCTTGCACTGGATCAAGGCGCAGCACCAGCGGGGCATCCGTGCTCGTAGTAGTCACCGACAGGTTGGGAGGAAGCTCGCTCACCTGACGGGGCGACACGTCGGGTTGCCAGAGTGAACCTGGCAAAGGGGCGACGCTCAGGTCGGTGGTATGCCAGCACCGCAACCGCAGCCGTTGTAACTCCGCCTCGGTTGGAACCGGTAGCACCATCGGTACTGACAGGGTGGAACCGGCACCTTCACCCAAAGCGAGCGTCGCCGTATGACTCACGGAAATCTCACAGGCGGACAATCCGCGCCAGCCGCTTTTGTCATCACCAGCCACCAGGGATTGTGGCAGAACCACGCGGCGGAGAGCGGCTTCTTCCTCAGATTGGTTGCTCACTTCCTCCAGCCGTAACTTTTCTTCTTGCCAGCGGGTAGTCTTGCCATCGGTGACCGCCACGCGAACTTCCACCTGCTTCAAGGCCTTAAGTTCCGGCGGAACTTGCAAACTCAAGGTCGTCGGAATGTTTTTCCCTTGCCAGCGCAAAACCTGCTCGAGATGCCAGCTCTGGCGGGTTACGCACAGTTTTCCTTCCCATTGCACGATGGGTAGTTGCCGTCGCCAAACAAGGTCCAGCACGATTTTCTCTTCCTGATTATGACGATCCCACTGCAACTCGGCCGGCAAATCGACGGGCAACTGTGTGTAAAACCGCCTCCCTGACCCCGCCAGCAAACCGCGTGTTTCGGGTCCAAGTGCCAGCTGGTACGGAACCAGACGGTGCGGACCTTCAGGCTCGGGAAAACGTACTTTTGCTTCCAGTAGCTGCACCTGGGTCTGGACAGTGCGACCGTACTGTTCGCCGTGTGCGCGAGCCAGCCAGGGCAGGGCGAATGGTTTTCTTACCACTAAAGGCAACCCGTTCCCGGTCGGCAAGTGGGAAGCGACGTCTGTCTGTCCACGGCGATTGCTGCCCGGAACTGCGTCCGCGTTTTCCAGTGGGTACCATCCTTCTAGCGATACGTGATTGGGCAGGGCTTGATCATTGGTGAAGCGAATGTGCACTTTTTGCGGCTGAGGCTGCTCGATGATCCAGCTGGCTGGTAAACCACGCCGATCCAGCTCAAATCCTTCTGGCCAATCTATTTCCAATTGGCGTAGAGTCAGGCGAACCACTCTGGTGATCTGCCAGTCGCTGCGGACATGGATCACTTTCGGGGTAACGCTCACGCGATATTGTGCCTGGACTTCGACGAGAGGCGGCAAAGCGCTGCTTTCGTCCAGACGTAGCTCAAGCTGGGCGGGCTGAGCCAAATAACGGAAGCGATTTGCCTCGATGGCCTGAAGCTGGCCAATGACGCTCAGGGGACGGTTTTCCGGGTTAGACACCTCGATGGTGCCAGTCTGCTCATATCCCGCGGGATCAACCAGTTCCAACCGACCGATAGGGATTCGCATCGGTCCTTTCTCCGGAACTTGTTGCTGCCAGCGAAGCAGCCACGACCGCGAAGGATTGGCCGGGTTCAACGCCGTCGGAAAACGAATCGTCACGATTGCCTGGCTGTCTGGCTCAAGGGGATTCCAGAGATTGCCGCTTTCTTCAGTCCAGGAAACCTGCGTGCTCCTTAGCGGCAGCCGTAACCGAATCTGGTTCACCTGCCCCTGGCGCACGGTCATGGTCATACGCGCTTCGGTTTCTACCACTCCTCCCCGCAAGGTTACCTGCAAGCTGCCGGTAAGTGTCCCGGCCGGGCCTGAAGGCTGGCCTTCTGACACACGCCAGCCCAATTCCAGGCGGCTAATGGGGCCCAGAGCATCGCTGCGTAACCGTGTGCCTGTGATTTTGCTGACTGCGGTTTCGCGATGGTTCAGCGCGGGCCAATCGCCAAATTCAAGTCGCAGTCCCCCGCCGTTTCTCACTGCGGCAGTTTCCACCTTGCCGGGGATGATCACGTCCAGAGTGGTAACCACCGCAGCAGGCGTGTCATCGAGTACGGCCGTGTATTGCCGTTGGCCCGCATCATACGAGACCGGCAACGCAGTCTCCAGCAGCAATTCATGCCGACCCGCCGACGGCACAAGCGCGGCTAGACGCCCATCGCTTGCGACCCAGCGCACCGCTGCCCCGTCTAACTCCGCTCGTGTTAACCGTGCTCCCTTGAGACCGACCATCACCTGCTGCTCGGAACGAGTCGTGGCAAACACCAGCCGCATTTGCAAGAGCAATACCGCTCGGCCAACGCTGCCTTCCGGTTGAACAACCTGTCCCCGGTAGTGGCATTCCGCCAGCATGACGGATGGTTCGGTGGTAGCCCGGCCAGCTTGCATTTGTTGCAAAAGCTTCTGATACGCTTCCGGCGAAAGCAACACCCAGCGCACCGGGCTGCGCTCTAACGCCTGCTTTAAGTCCTCCACGACCACCACAATCTGATCTTTCGGGAGCGGTAACTCCGGTAAGGTAACGGCAGGTTTTGGCGCCACCGGCAGAGCTTCCGGTTTGGACGCGTTTTCCTGCGCCCAAACACAAAGCCCCGCGCTTACCAGCAGCGCCCAGCCCGCCAGCAGTCTCACGGCCTGGCTGTTCATCTTCGCCCCCGGAAATGGCTACGTGTTACCTCGCTTCCCACTAGATAGGATAGCTTTTTTACCAGCATCGCACACCGTGGATGTATCTGGCAACGGGCGGGCACCTTGCCGCTGCGAGACGATTCCCAGGACTTGGCCATTTGCTGAATTATAAGCCGCTTCAGAGAAACGACTTAGGCGACGAAATCAAATTCCAGCCGGCGCATTCCGCCCACTTGCGCTTGCCACGGCCTATCAGCTAACCGTGACCCAGGCGACGTGGACAAGCCGTCATTGCAATTGCTATTGTAATAAGCCATGACCGCTGATTGGAAACTTTACCTGGAGGCAGCCAGAGAAGCGGCTCAGCAGGCCGCGGATGTGCTGGAACAGTGGCGGCTTCGCTTTTCGGTGCGGGAAAAAGGGTGTAATGACCTGGTCACCGAAGCCGACCTGGCCGCGCAGGAGACTATTCGTCGCACTTTGCATAACCGCTGGCCCGGCGTTGCTTTTCTTGGAGAAGAATCGGCAGGCGAGGTAGCGGAAGCGGTTGACCTATGCTGGGTGGTTGACCCCCTGGATGGCACCACAAACTACGTGCATGGTTTACCCTGCTACGCGATTTCCATCGGTCTGGTTGCTCAGCGGGTGCCGGTAGCAGGTGTCGTGTACGATCCGCTGCGGCGAGAAATGTTTTGTGCCGCGCGTGGACAGGGAGCCTGGCTCAATGACACACCCATTCGTGTCAGCACCTGCCAGCACTTGCAGGAGGCGTTGTTAGTAACCGGCTTTCCGACGGATTGTCGCGGCAAGGAGTACGTATTCGCCGCCTGGCGAGCTTTCGCTCTGCGCAGCCAGGCCGTTCGGCGAGTCGGTTGTACCAGCCTTAACCTCGCCTGGCTCGCTGCTGGTCGCGCCGATGGTTGCTGGAGCTATGAGATTCACCCCTGGGACGTCTGTGCCGGTATCTGTTTAGTGGAAGAGGCCGGCGGTCGAGTTTCAGCTCCCGACGGCCGGCCTTATACTTTAGAGCACTGCGATTTCGTGGCGAGCAATGGCTGGATTCACCACGCAATGTTAGAGGTTTTACGTCAATGTAGCGGTTGGCACAGTCCTGTTACTTAGATTGAGACGCCGCACCGACCTCTACCAGCGGAAGCTATACATGAGATAGAATAGTTCCGGCGATTGTCCCGGCCCGGTCGCCTTGATAAAGTCGCCGGCATAGAGTTTCGACCAACCTACCAAAATGTCAGAATGATTGCTGAGGTGGAAGTTGAAAACTAAATCCAGCTCATGTCCGACATCGTTGCCAGCGGCACCGGTGAGGTCGGCGCGGATTGGTACGCCAGCCGCATTGTACAGGGCATCCTTTGGACTCACCAGCCAGAAACGATGGTATTGCACCCAGATGGTGATCCATTTCATCGGGTAAAGGAATAGGTGCATGTTGAAGTCGTGAATGTTCTGGCGACCTACTAAGTCCAGCCAACCTAAGTAGTAATGTCCGAATGGGAATAGCTGATTGAACGTATTGAAATCGCCACTGTTCGGAGTTCGATCGCCTGAGGCAAAATCATAATAAATCCAGAAGGTCGGACTCCAGAACCAGTCGGTGCGGGCATAACCGAGTCCGACGGTAGCCATGCCGGCTACAATATCCTGGTTGCCACGTTCTCCCAACTGCAAAGCCGCCTCGAAATCCCAGAGCCAGCGATTTTGGATGTCACCAGCATAGCGTGTGCCCAGGGTATGTACGTTATAAGGGGCCAGGTTGAGTCCACGCAGGGTCGTATTATTAGTGTTATCAAGGAACAGATAATACATATCCCAAAAAGTGCCGCGACGAGGACGGTAAGTCGTCCAGATACCGGCGAAGTTCTGGTTATTATCTTTCGAGTCCAGCCGCGATGGGTCGGGTATAACCGGCTGTAACCAGAAGATATCTACATCCCATTTCTCTCCCTGCCGATAGGCCCGGATACCGTCAAAGGTACGGCGGGTATTAGCCCAATCCAGTGTCGAAATGAGTCGCTGCGAGCCGAGCAACATCTCTTGCCGACCCAGGCGTACATAGATGGGATGATCTTCCCATTCCCCCGCCTTGATTTCCACGAAAGCGTTCAGAAAATCAGAACGGTTGACGTCTATACGTAGCGGTGGCAAATCAGGGTCTAAAGAATGAGCATCGAGAAACTCTGCATAGACACGTACTAAGTCTCGATACCACAGGTCAGCCCAAACACGTGTGCGAATCAAGGTATAATCATTGGTAAATCCGCTGAGCCGGCTGTTTACTTCGTGCATATAGCGGCTCCAGAATTGACCGCCCGTGGCAAACAGCCAGTTATCTCCAATATAGATGCGGTGGAGAAAATCCGACCAGTCGTAATCCGTGTTATTCGGATCGTCTAAATAGCGGAAATCAGCATCGAAAAACGAAGGTGGCATCAGAGCAAATCGAAAATAGGGGAACTTCGGTGGAGCCTGACGATAGTTGCCAGTCAACCAGTCGGAAAGGGAATAATAGCCTGGCCCGCTCGGGGGCACAGGGAAATCTCCAGTACGTGGATAGACACGCACGGGAGGAACTCGGCTCCAGTCCACGGGCAGGTCGGAGTAAAGCAAGCGGCTGAGCAAGCCGTTACCGGTGCCATCGAAGCAGACCTCTTCCAGTGCATTAGGTCTGGGGCCCAGGATATCTGACGAGAGTGCCGGCTGAGTCGAAGGCTTTTCTTCAGCGAAACTAACATCGGGTTGGCTTGCGGCATGTGCGATCGCAAGCATCCCAGCCACGAGAACTGACCAGTTCGGCAGCCATTTCCCGGTAGCGGTGGACATGATTCGCGTCTCCTATGCTCCTGGCGAGAGAGAAGCTCGTCAGCCGAAACATCGGCACACGCGGTCGGAACGCTATCTTCATATTGCTTGCGGCGGTTCTCTAAACGAAAAGTGCACAGAGGAAATTCCGCTACCTGCGCTAAAGTTTTTCATCCACTTGACGCTGACCGGTGGCTTAGTAAACTCGAACCTTATGATGGAACGCAAGCCGTCTGCGATCATTTCCCAGTTGCTCAACCTCGATATGCCCGTGAAACCAGGGACGGGCTTTACCTGAGTTGGGGCCGGTTAGGCCGGCGTGTCCGTTGCGCGCAGCGAGAGCTGGTGGCGAACCGTCATCTCCACGGAATTTCTGCCGTGCTAGCCGAACCACGTGGATAGAGCCTTACGCTGTTCCCCCGAATCTGCTTTGCAGTGGCAGAATCAGAAAGAAGGGAGGGTAGAACTATGAAGCGAGGACTGTGGATTCTGGCGGGTGTGCTGGCATTACCCATAGTTACGCCAGCACAGGCTCCGGTGGAAAAACTTCCCAAGCCGGGAACGGTGGTGATCGACCGGCTGCGAGGCGAAGTGATTCTCTCGGCGCGTGTGCAACACCCGAAAGGCAAACCCTGCATTGACGAATTTGGCGAGCGGGTGCAGGCCTTCGTCGGGTGTGCTCGTGCTGCGGGAGGCGAAGCGAAGATGGCCGAGTATTTCGTGTTTCTGGTGGATGTCCCAACCGAAGAGGTGTACGAGGCGCTCATACAACTCGGTTGCAAACCGCGTGTGCATTACAGTATCCAGGAAGGCCGCAAACGCAGCGGCTTGAAGCCGACCACAACTCCCGAGGATTATTTGCAGGGCGACCCGGTGCAGATTTCCATTTTCTGGCAGGAAGGAGAGCGTTGGGTCGAGCGTCCTTATCAGGATTTCGTAACTGAGCGGGTCTTGGTGGAGGGCAAGCCAACGGAGAAACCCTGGACGCCACACTTCGTCTTTCACGGCTCCGGCGTGATTCATAAATCGGGCACGGGGTGCATCGCCTGTCCGTGCGATTGTGCCGGCGGGATCATTGCTGACAATCGCTATCCCGTATATGATCCAAAACCCCTGGTCAAGTTTGATCTCAGCAAGGCTCCCAAAGAGGGGACACAGGTTTACGTGCGAATTCGGCCGCTGGTGAGCCGGTAGGTTTTCCTTATTACCCGGGGGATAGCGGCAGATTACTCGCCGACGACGAGCCAGCGTTCATCCAGTCGCTGGCCGGAGAGATGGCGAAATTCTTCGACGGAGATCGGCCGAAAGCGAACACGGTCGCCGACTTGCAAGGGGAAAAACTCGCCCTCCAGGTCGGCAATGACGAGTGGTGTGCGGCCAATCAAATGCCAGCCACCGGGCACCGCTGAGGGATAAATTCCGGTTTGCCGACCAGCAACGCCTACGCTTCCGGGTTCTACTCGTGGGCGTGGTGAGGCCAACCGTGGCACTCCGGCTATGCGCTCTGGCAAATAGCCCAGGTAAGGGAAGCCCGGCACAAAGCCTATCGCATAAACCGTGTAGATCGGGCCGCTATGCAGAGCCACGAATTCGCTGACACTGCGCTGACATAATTCCGCGACCCGTGCCAGGTCCGGCCCGAGGTCATAACAGCACGGAATTTCGTACAGCCGACCGCGAGTTTCTGCGGATTCGGCGGGCCAGAAGCGCAATGTATCGGCAACGGTTTGGTAACTGACTTTTTCCAGATTGTAGAACACGGCGACGCTGTGATAAGCCACGACCAGGTCGGTCAACCAATCCGGGCGGCGTTGAAGTAACGTGCGAGCAAATCCTTGAGCGTGCCCTTCGGCAGCGAAAACTAAAAGCACGCCCTGGTCGCCAAGCGGTTCCACAGTAAGCGGGGCTGGCATAGCATTAGCCCGGACCGACTCGTCAGTTCGTAAGGGTAGTCATAAAACAAGCGGAGCTTCTTGCGAGCACCGGTCAGGATATCGGAAAAGCTGCCTGCCGTCAGGTCGCTACCAGGAGAGGAAGGATCATGCGCATCAGCCAGATGCAGGTGTGGGTCATGGGCAGCGCCTGGAGAAACCTCACTTTCCTGCAACTAACCACCGACGAGGGGTTGGTGGGGGTGAGCGAAGCTCGAATTTCTAACCGTACCCAGGCGCTGCTGGGCTACTTGGAGGAAGCAAAGAATCGTTACATTCTCGGCAACGATCCGTTTCGCATCGAACAGACCGTGCTGCGGATGTTTCGCGATGATTATGGCCGCGTCGGGCAAATAGTGGCGACGGCCATTGCGCTGGTAGAAATTGCCTGTTGGGACATCATCGGCAAAGCGACGAATCGAGCCGTTTACGAATTGCTCGGTGGTGCCGTGCGCGACCGCATCAAAGCCTACGCCAATGGCTGGTATCAGGTGCCGCGTACTCCCGACGCTTTTGCCGAAGCTGCGAAAGCTGCGGTTGCTAAAGGATATCGCGCACTGAAATTCGATCCGTTTGGTCCGGGCTGGTACGAACTGGAGCGGAAAGAGAGGTTACTGAGCATCAGCCTGGTGGAAGCAGTACGGGCCGCGGTTGGGCCAGACGTTGAATTGCTGATCGAAATGCATGGGCGATTTAGCCCGGCGACAGCGATCCGCATCGCTCGGGAGCTGGAACCTTTCGATCCAACCTGGATCGAAGAACCGGTGCCTGCGGATAACATCGCTGCCCTGGCCAAAGTCGCTCAGCAGGTTCGCATTCCGGTGGCCACGGGAGAACGACTGCATCATAAGTATGAATTCCGCGAACTGTTCGAACGCCAGGCCTGCGATATTATTCAGCCGGACATCACCGAATGCTGCGGCTTGCTGGAAACGAAAAAGATCGCGGCTATGGCTGATATGTATTACATGACCGTCGCCCCTCATAACGTGGCCGGCCCGGTTGCAACAGCGACCGCTCTGCATTTCGCTGCCTGCACCACCAACTTCAAGATTCAGGAACACTTCAACGATTTCACCGAACCGCACACGCGGCAATGTGCCAGCGGTTGTCCGCCAGTCGTGGATGGTTATTTCCCGTTACCGAATGGGCCCGGTCTGGGCGTGACCCTGAACCTGGACGTCATCCAGGCTCATCCGCCGAACTATGGCCATTTCAATCTCTTTGTCGAGGACTGGCAAAAACGCCAGGCCAGTCGGCCAGCGTGATTTTCAAAGGTCGAACCACGGCAAAAGCGTCTAAAATAGCAACGAGTGGCTTGCTGGAGCGGGTTTCCCAAATCTTAGAGGAGAAAAACTATGCAAGCGGGATATTGGCGTGGACACTTTCTGGCGGCAGTCGTTGCGATCATTGCCTTGGGCACGTCCGGCTGCATGGAAGGGAAGCCGGCCGTCTCCGCAGGGCATGGACAAAATGCTGGAACAGTCGTCGAACTGGACGGCTTGCAATCCCGCACCCCCGCCGACTGGAAAGAGGTGCCTACTAATCAGCAATTCCGTTACAAGGTGTTTCGCCTGCCAGGCGAGAAACCTGATTTAGAGGCTGAACTGGTCATTTTTTATTTCGGAGAAGGCGGCGGTGGGGGCGTGGACGAAAATATCAAGCGCTGGAAAAACATGTTTCAGCCTCCGGAAGGCAAAACTATAGACGAGGTTACTAAGGTCACGGAATTTAAAGTCGGTGAAGTGCCGGTGGTGTATGTGGACATCCGTGGTACGTATTTGTTCCGTCCTTTCCCGGCTGCGCCTAAAGCCGAGCCACGCAAAGACCATCGCATGATTAGTGTCATTTTCCGCTCGCCAAAAGGGCCTTATTTTATTCGCCTGGTCGGGCCAGAAGTAACCGTAACGAAGCATCAAAAGGGGTTCGACGAATGGTTGAAGGGTTTCAAGTAACGGCGGCTGAGTCGCGCTCAGCCTTTACCGATCGCTCCGAATCAGGGGAAAGCCTGCCTCTGGAGTGGTTCGATTACGATTTGCCACAGGAACTAATCGCTCAGGAGCCATTACCTGAGCGCGACCAGGCTCGCTTGCTGGTGCTGGATCGTCGAACCGGTACCTGGGAACATCGCCATGTTTATGAACTGCCGAACATTTTACGTCCGGGAGATTTATTAGTGTTGAACAACACCAAAGTGATCCCGGCTCGCCTGTACGGTGTTCGGGGCAAGACCGGCGGGCGTTGGGAGGGACTATTCCTGCGTCGCTATCCGGATGGCCGATGGGAACTCTTAGCACAAACCCGTGGCAAACCACAAGTTGGCGAGCAATTCGTGATCGCGCCCTGCTTAGCCGAAGACAAGCGTGAACCCTTGATTCTGACATTAGAGGGTCGCACTCCAGACGGGCACTGGCTCTGCCGACCGAACTTAGATGCTCCGCCTGAAGAATTGCTGGCCATCTATGGGCATGTCCCTTTGCCTCCATATATTCGCCAGGGGCGTGATCGCCCGGAAGACCGTGAGCGTTATCAAACCATCTACGCTCAGCAGCCTGGTTCAGTGGCAGCGCCGACGGCGGGATTGCATTTTACCCCACGCTTATTCGATCGCCTGAAGGAACGGGGTATTGACATTGCTTATGTGACCCTTCATGTTGGTGTTGGCACCTTTCAACCGATCACAGTCACCGATGCAGCCCGCCACCAGATGCACGCGGAATGGTGTCAGATAAGCGAAGAGACAGCCCAGCAAATACAACAATGCCGGCAACGCGGCGGACGGGTAGTAGCAGTGGGTACCACCACGGTGCGAACCTTAGAAACCGTAGCCCAAACCGGGCCGATCCGCGCCTGGTGCGGCGAAACCCACCTCTATATTCGCCCACCTTTCACTTTCCGTGCGGTAGATGTCCTGATGACCAATTTCCATCTACCACGCAGCTCGTTATTAGTTCTGGTCAGCGCTTTCGCAGGCTTAGAGCTGATCCAGCGAGCTTATCAAGAGGCCATCCGCCAGCGCTATCGCTTTTATAGTTACGGCGACGCTATGCTTATCATTTAGGAGAAAGAGTATCAAGTGCTGAGCCCTACAAATCAGCCACTGGCGCGATAAACGCTTTAGGGAGATTCGCCATGTTCATCCCTTTGCGCGACGAAAACCGTCCCGGTGCTTTATTTCCGGTGGTAAACTGGTCGCTAATTATTATCAACGTTTTGATGTTCCTGCTGCAACTTACTTCCTCCGCAATTACCTATAGTCTAAGCATGGTACCGCATGAGATTCTAACCGGTAAGGATTTAGTTCATCCTGTCGTAGTTTCTGAAAGAGGCGGTCCTTGGGGCGAGCGGATCACCATTCCGCATGAGCCTGGACCGAAGCCCATTTACCTTACGCTCTTGACAAGTATGTTCCTGCACGGCAACTGGCTGCATCTATTAGGGAATATGCTCTTTTTGTGGATATTCGGTGATAACTTGGAAGATGCCATGGGGCGGGTAAGGTATCTGTTCTACTATCTAACTTGTGGCATTCTTGCTGATGTGGTCCACATACTTTTGAATACCGAGGCTCCGTATCGCTATATACCGACTCTAGGTGCCAGCGGGGCGATATCGGGCGTGCTGGGAGGGTATATGGTATTGTTTCCGAATAGCCAGGTTACAGGAATCCTTTTCCGGGCAGTGGTAACACTACCGGCCTGGGTGGCGTTAGGAGTGTGGTTTATTTATCAGCTCATCATGGCCGGGATCGATATGGGCGGCGGTGTGGCATACGGTGCCCATATCGGTGGTTTTCTGGCAGGTGCGGGATTGGTTTTTGTGTTCGGCCAGCGTTCGGATTATCGCTCTTACTACCGACGGGCGAACTCCTGGTAGCCGAGCGAACTGCTGGCAACCTGTTGCGAACCTGGAATTGTTCGGCAAGCCGGTCTTCGGTTGTTCTGCTACATTGAATGTGCCAGCAATGTCGGGCGACCGAGAGCGGTCGCCCGTGCTTTTTCCTGAGCCTGAGTACCGAGGGAGACTATGGCTACCTGGCATCTGCACTGGCGTGAGGAAATTCCGACCGCGGTGCATGATAGCATCATCAGCATCGGAAACTTTGACGGTGTCCATCGAGGTCATCAGAGTCTGTTGCGACGATTGCGGGCACATGCACAGCGGCAGCGGGTTCCCGCCACGGTGATTACATTCGATCCCCATCCGCGGACCTTGCTTCGGCCACAAACAGCAGAACCGCTACTGACCACGGTGGCCGAGCGTGTCAGGCGGATGATCGCGCTGGAGATTGACCATGTCGTGGTGCTCCAGACCGACTGGTCGCTGCTGGAGTTAGAGCCGGAGCAATTCTTGCAGGAAGTGGTGCGGAACCGCTTCGCCGCACGGGGCCTGGTGGAGGGTCCGAGTTTCACTTTTGGGCGAGGTCGCCGGGGCAATGCGGAACTGCTGGTTCGCTGGTGTGTTCGGCACAGTTTGCTGGCCGACGTGGTACCTCCCGTGGTTGACGATGGGGAAATAGTCTGTAGCAGTCGTATCCGCCGGGCTCTGTTATCGGGAGATGTGGTCGGTGCTCGACGCTGGCTGGGCAGGCCATACGCCGTCTCCGGTAAAGTGGGTTCGGGTGCCGGTCGTGGTCGCGATCTGGGGTTTCCCACCGCCAATCTGATGGAAGTGAGCACACTGATACCGGGCGAAGGCGTGTATGCTGGGGCGGTTTGCTGGCGTGGTCAGCGTTACCCGGCCGCTGTCCACGTTGGTCCTAATCCTACCTTCGACACGCAGGAACGCAAGCTGGAGGTGTTCCTGGTCGGTTTCCGCGGCGAATTGTACGGTGCTTCGTTAACGGTACAATTTCTGCAACGCCTTCGCGATGTGCAACGCTTTGACTCCGCGGAAGCACTTTGCCACCAGATTGCTCGCGATCTGGAACTGGTGCGAGGCGTCTTTGAGACCGAGAACGCCGTTTGAGGCGGCAACGATCGAGCGATTCGCTATCACTGATGGGGAGCCCGGCATGGCAGATACGCAACGCTGGTTGCTGACGGATGTCTCGGCCGATTTGTGGACGGAGCGCTTTCATGTGAGTTCGGGCGATTTTCCCACGACGCCGTTCCCGGCTTCGTGGTTTGTGAACAAACGCACGTTGCGTGGCGGTCGGCGCGATGGCGTGGAACTTGTTGAGGTACACAATGGCGCTTTGACGGTGTGCATCTTACCGACACGCGGAATGGGTCTGTGGCGGGGTGAGTATCGCGGTCTGCGTTTGGGCTGGCAGGCTCCCATTCGCGGACCAGTACATCCGCAGTGGGTGAACTTACTCGACCGGGGTGGTCTGGGCTGGCTGGACGGTTTCGATGAATGGATTTGTCGCTGCGGACTGCATTCGAATGGCCCACCAGGACACGATCCGCAGACCGGGGAGTTTCTCCCGTTGCACGGACGGATCGCCAACCAGCCCGCCCATTATCTTGCGGTACAGGTGAGTTCCCAGCCACCGTACTGGCTGGAAGTGCATGGTCGGGTTCAGGAGGCGACATTATTTTTCACGCATCTGGAGTTACGCAGCACCATTCGCACTGCGGTGGCCGCCAACTGGTTGGAAATTGAGGACGAAATAGTCAACCTGAGCCCCAAACCAGCCGAACTGGAGTTGTTATACCATTGCAATTTTGGCCCGCCTTTTTTGGAGAACGGTAGTCGGATTATTGCCCCCGTGCGGGAACTCGCCCCGCGCAATGTTCGTGCTGCGGAGGGCATCGCCAGCTGGGATAGCTATACCGGGCCAACCGCTGGTTTTGTTGAGCAGGTTTACTTCACTGAGCTGTTTGCCGATTCCGACGGCGGCACACTCGCATTATTGCACAATTGCAGCGAGGAGCGGGGAGTGGTCTTACGGTTTCGTATCGCCCAGCTGCCTCGCTTCATTGTCTGGAAAAACACAGCGGCGGTCGAAGATGGCTATGTCACGGGGCTGGAACCGGCGACGAATTTTCCCAATTTCAAAAGTTTTGAACGCCAGCACGGTCGCGTGATCCAGCTACCACCGCATGGTCGGTATCGCACCTGGTTGCGTATCGAGGTTCTCGAAAATCGCGATGCTATCCGTTCGGTGCTGACGGAAATTCATCGGCTGCAATCATCCCCACCTACGATCCACTCCCAGCCCCATCCGGATTGGTGTCAGATGTGAGCGGCCTTTTCGAGTGTGAACCTGTCGCGGTTTTGTTGGCCACACCTGAGTCAGTCGTCTTTCCACTAAGATACAATGCCTGCGTCCTGGAGCACCGGTTGCCTGTTTCCAGCGGCAACGGTAGCCCGGCAGTAAACGCGCGGCCCTGACAAATTGGCAAGCTAATTTCCCAAACTTCCGGAGGCGCCTATGCGAGAGGAAACTAAACGACCCGGCCGTATCTGGCAACTGAGCATGGCTGCACTGGCAGTGTTGTGCTGGCTGGCGCTGGTATCAGGACGGGATGCTGCGACGGTCGAAAGTCGCATTCTCGCCGACCTGAAATTCCTGGCCGGGGACGAATGTGAAGGCCGCGGCATTTTCACCAAGGGCATTAATCGCGCTGCGGATTATCTTGCCGCCGAACTGCAACGCCTGGGACTGAAACCGATCAGCCAGGAGACCGGCTACTTCCAACCCTTCCGCGTGGTTGGTCAGGCAAAGCTTGGGCCGACGCAACGTTTGCTTTTGCACGGGCCGCAAGGTCAGCGGTTTATCCTGGAACGTGGCAAGCATTATCAGGTTGTCGGTTTCGGCAGTTCCGGGCATGTAAAAGGTGAAGTCGTGTTTGCGGGATTCGGCGTGGTTTCGAATCAGCCAGCCTGGGACGATTTCGCAGGAGTGGACGTGACTGGCAAAGTGGTCGTTATCCTGCGCCGGTTGCCTCGTGTTGACCACGGGGAAGCGGCTATCTTCCCAGGCGGAAACAATCACCCGGCAGCAGCATTGCAGACGAAAGCAGCCAACGCAGCGCTGCGAAAAGCGGCTGCGGTACTGTTTGTCAACGACGCACCTCTGGCAGCGCAGAACAAGGATGAGCTGATGCCTTTTGAATACACCTCCCAGAGCCGCGAACCTGCCTCGTTGCCCGTACTCCATGTCAAACGTGAGGTGGTAGATCGACTGCTCGCCAGTGTCGGTCACCGTCTTGGCGACCTCGAAGCGGCCATGAGCCGCGAAGCACGACCGCAGTCGTTTCCTATCCGCGGTTGGCAGGTGGAATTGCAAACGGAAGTGGAACGCGAATACATCACTTTGAAAAACGTCATTGGCGTTCTGGAAGGCAAAGGGCCACTCGCCGACGAAACGGTGGTCATCGGGGCCCATTACGATCACCTCGGTTACGGAGAGCGTGCCAGTCTGGCCCGCGGAGTCAAAGCGATTCACTATGGCGCTGACGACAATGCCTCCGGAACAGTAGCGGTTCTGGAGCTGGCCCGCCGATTTGCCGAGATGCGCGACCGACAGGGCCGACGGCTGGTCTTCATTTTCTTTTCCGGCGAGGAGCAGGGATTGCTCGGCTCACGCCACTACTGCAACAATCCCATCTTCCCGCTCGAAAAGACCGCGGTCATGGTTAATTTCGACATGGTAGGCCGATTGCGCGACGACAAGTTGACAGTGTACGGTACCGGCACTGCCAAGGGTTTCGATAAGCTGATTGATGAGCTGGGGAAAAAGCACGGTTTCCAGATCGGCAAGGTACCAAGCGGCTTCGGGCCGAGCGACCACGCTTCCTTTTACAGTCGCAAAATTCCGGTATTCCATTTCTTCACCGGGACACATGCCCAGTACCATCGTCCCACCGATACCGTGGATACGATCAACGTAGCTGGCATTCGTCGCATTGTGGATATGGGGGAAGAATTGATTGCCACGCTGAGCACTATGCAGCCCCGTCCGGAATATGTTGCCGTGGCAGCCCCGGCGAAGCCGGGTGCTACGCCGTTACGCGGGCCACGTCTGGGAATCATGCCCAATTACGACGACAATAAACCGGGCGTGCTCGTTGAAGATGTTGTGCCGGATACGCCGGCAGCCAAAGCAGGCTTGCAGCGCGGCGATCGTATCGTGGAAATTGCTGGCAAACCGGTGCCGAACCTGACCGCGTACATGGCGGTGATGGCCAGTTTCAAAGCCGGCGACAAAATCGAGATCACGGTGGAACGCGGCGAAAAGAAAGTCAAGTTGCAGGCCGAACTTCGATAAATTCGTGCTTGTTCAGCGGCCGATGTCAGCTCGCCGTGGCAATGAAAACACGCGAGCCAGGCAATTGAGTGGCAACGCGCGGACCATGTGATTTAGGCCGATAAACGAATCGCATCAGCCGTTGCCCATCAGCCCGCTACTGGTATCGGCTAGGGCTCTGGCGCGGTGAGGCCGCGACTTATTGCGAGGGCGACCAGCCGATCGCTGTTACACAAGCCCTTTCCAAGCTGTTGGTCGAATCACTGACTTTTGAGGTCAAAATTGGCGCTCTGGGTACCTCCCGGCGGAACCTCGAATTCCACGGTTTGCGGCTGCTGCGCTGGGGGCAAGGCGTTGTAATAACCGGCGTCGGAACTGGTTACCGCGGATTCCTTGGGCGTAATGGTGACCCGATGTTTGCCGACCATCGCTCCCGACTGCCCCGAATCCATCAGACTCAGCGTGAAATAGCCATTGCTGTCCGTTACGCCATAGGAAGCCGGGCCGGGGTACGGGTTCTGCCAATCGCCGATAGGCTGGAATGTCACGCGTGCCTCGGCGAGCGGTTGGCCGTCCATAGTGACGCGACCGGAAACCGGCACAATGTTGGATGCCTTGCCGCAACCGGCCAGGATGAGCGCCGCGCCACCAGCCAGCAATATCACTGCCCTGCGCATGACTTGTTCTCCCCAAAGCAGCCGTATAATCCGCGACGCACTGCGTCCGCTGGTTTAGAGTCCGCCCAGGTTGATCATTTCCCCGTTCTGGATGGTGGCCAGGGCGAACAGCAAGTTGATGTCCACTGTGGTGCGGATGGGCAAGACGCGACCGTCGCCGAACAGGAAATTGATGACTCCACCCGCGTGCATGCTGGCAAAACCGCGCTTGCAGGGATTGTCACCGCCGGTGCCGCCTACCGCAGCGCAACGGTTATATTCGTTCATCAACATGCGAGATTGATTCTGGGTGATGGAAGATTGATTGTACGAAGTGTAGGTGTAAGCCCAGAAAGTGCGGCGACGAGGGCGATCGCGGTTGGTATATTCGCCCACAATGATGGTGTTCGATGTCCCATCCTGGATATCGTCGAGCCGTTCGGTAGTCAGATTGCGCATCTGGCAGGTAGAGTGCATCGCACCGCGCCAATTCACCGGCAGGTTGTTGCAGCAATCGTCGAACCAGGCCAATCCATCGCTACCTCCGGAAACTGCACGGTACGAACCCCGACGATAAAGTAACCCGGAACCTGGCCCGCTTTCCGGAAAGTCCAGCCGGTCGGTTTCGATATCGGAGGGGCAGGTGTAATACGGTTTGACCAGCGCCTGCACTACTGGTGCATTAACAGTGTCCTCATTGAACGCGTTTTGATTGTACTGCTTGTACAGGGCATCCTGTTCCATGTAGGGTAGGATGGCTATTGTCCAGGTGATACCACTCCGGGTGCTGCAACAACATCCTTCGGTTACACCACCCGGCGGGAAGGAGTTGTAATCGTTGTGGTAATTGTGCAGGGCGATGCCGATTTGCTTGAGATTGTTACTGCAGCGCATTCGGTTGGCTGCCTCGCGGACACGCTGAATTGCCGGTAGCAATAGCGCCATCAGCAGCCCAATAATGGCGATGACCACCAGCAACTCGATCAGCGTGAAGCCGTGCATGCCCCGGTGCCGTCGAACCCTGTGCATGGTTGACCTCCTTTCGGAACAAGGCCCGTGGATTCGGTGAAGTTTCCCCGCTTGCAGTTACACTAGCCGCGGGGCACAGGGTGGCAAGTCCAGGCGGGTTTCGCGCAAGTCAGTGGGATAAGGCGACGCAGGAAGTGTTTGTCGAGCCAGTCCAGACAAGCCCGATTTCGCCATATCTTGCGGTTGGCTGCGCCAACAGCAGACTCGTTTTCAAACCGGTTCGGCCACTTGCTTTTTCTGGTCGGAGGTGCATCATAAATAGCAGGCTGAGCTGTCAGGGAGAGCCCGCATGAATCTGCAAGAACTGGTACGCCTGGAATATCTGAAGTATCGGACGCGTCGGCAGTTTTTCCGGGATTGTGGCGTGGGATTAGGGACGTTGGCCCTGGCGTCGTTACTGTGTCCGGAGGCGTTTGCCCAGAGCGAGCGGGGTGCAGCAGCCGATCCGCTGGCAGCCAAACCGCCCCATTTTCGTCCACGTGCCCGCAGCGTGATTTATCTGCACATGGCTGGCGCTCCTTCCCAGCTCGATTTGTTCGATTACAAACCGAAACTGCTGGAACTGAATGGCCAGCCGTGCCCGGAATCGTATTACAAGGGGCAGCAGTTTGCGTTTATCCGTGGCGTACCGAAATTGCTGGGCACGCCGCACAAGTTTGCCCCGCGCGGGAAGTGCGGGCAGATGATGTCCGACATTCTGCCGCATCTGGCCACGGTTGCCGACGAACTGTGCGTGGTTCGTTCGATGAAAACGGATCAATTCAACCACGCGCCGGCCCAGTTGTTTGTGCACACCGGTTTTCCGCGGCCCGGTCGGCCGAGTATGGGTTCGTGGGTATCGTATGGCCTGGGGACGGAGAATCGCAATCTACCGAGCTTCGTGGTGTTGATTTCTGGGACGGCTGCACCGGATGGCGGGGCGGCGCTGTGGAGCAGCGGTTGCCTGCCCACTGTTCATCAGGGCGTTCGTCTGCGTTCCGATGGCGAACCGGTGTTGTTCCTCAATAACCCGCCTGGTCTGGATCGTGACCTGCGGCGCCAGTCGCTAGATGCATTGCGTCGGCTCAACGAATTGCAGTTACAGGCGGTCGGCGATCCGGAGATTCTGACCCGGATCAATCAGTACGAGATGGCCTACCGTATGCAGACCAGCGTGCCGGAGGTCATGGACATCTCCAGGGAGCCCGAGTACATCCACCGGCTTTACGGCACCACGCCCGGTCAGCGTTCGTTCGCCAACAATTGTTTACTGGCTCGGCGACTGGTGGAGGCAGGTGTGCGGTTTGTGCAACTGTATCACTGGGGGTGGGATCAGCACGGCGACCACATGGGCAACGATCTGCGCTATGGGCTGGTGCAGCGGTGCCGGGAAACTGACCAGGCCTGCGCTGCTCTTATCCGCGACCTCAAACAGCGGGGCTTGCTCGACACCACGCTGGTGATCTGGGGCGGCGAGTTTGGCCGAACCCCGATGAACGAGGAACGCAACGGCTCCAAGTGGCTGGGCCGTGACCACCATCAGCACGCCTTCACTATCTGGCTGGCCGGTGGCGGTGTCAAAGCCGGTTTCAGCTACGGTGCCACCGACGAACTCGGCTACTTCGCGGTCGAAAATCCTGTTCACGTGCACGACCTTCAGGCAACCATCCTGCACCTGCTTGGGCTCGACCACGAAAAGCTAACTTTCCGCTTTGAAGGCCGCGACGTTCGTCTCACCGATGTGCACGGCCGGGTGGTGTACGACATCCTCGCTTGAACTGGCTACCTGTAACGGAAGGAACCGGAACACGCCCCATTGGGGACCCATGCAGATACCAGGACGGTAAAGGGGTTTGCAGGGAGTTCGGCTCAACTCGGCTCCGGCGGTTGTTTATCGGCTGAAGTGTGCTGGGTTGCGGAATTTTCGGAAGCAGAGCCGCCCGCTTGCTCCCGTTCACGCAGCCGAGTCAGCAACAACCGTCGGGCCCGCGTAAGTACGGGACCGATGCTGTTGACGGGAATGTTCAGGGCGGTGCTGATCTCTTCGTAGCTGCGACCTTCGAGGTAGTACATGCGCACAATCTGGCGAAGGCGGCGAGGCAAGCGGCGAAGCAGTTCGTGTATTTCCTCGATAATCTCCGGGCGAGTGCTCTGGCGTCGCCAATCCTGGCCTTCATCGCCAAGGGCCTGGCCATCTGGCAAAGGTTTAACCACCGGACCGGTCAGCTTTTTTCGCAACTGACGCAGGACCAGTCGGCGGGCGATCACCACCAGATAGGTGCTCAAGCGCGACTTCCCCTCAAACTGCCGTAAAGCGCGAAAATTATCCTGAATAAGCTGCGTCAGCACATCCGCAGCTAAATCCTCGGTTTCTTCGGGCGATACAGGCACACTCAACTGCGTGGAAGTGTGCTGGATGACGTAGTACAACAGCGGCAGATACCGGTCAACAAACTCGCGCCATGCCGCCGGTTCCCGTCGCAGGCAGCGTGCAACTAACTCGCGATCCCGTTCGCCTGCGGTCACCTGCCTTCTCCGCTTATGCCATTATGAGACCTGGGCCGATCGAGAATGCCCCTTACCCGGAAAAGCTTTTGCGGGCTGGATTTGTCCTGACTCTGCCTGCTATATTTTACCCGCGTTACGGCAGCGATGCCAGGCAAGGTGAAACTGTTCGGATCGTACTCTGGCAGTCCGGTTCCTGCGGCATTATGCTGATACATTATGAAAGGCGAGGTGGTTTACCTGTACGCATTCGACGTGGCCGACGAAATCGCCCTCGGACTGGTCACCGAGATACTTTCCAAAAAGGCGGTGCCTTTCGTTGTCCGCTTGTCCAGCCAGATTCCGCGCGAATTGCCGCTGTATCAGCCGCTGGCAGTGGAACCTCTGGTCACCGCCACGATTGGCGAGCGTCCGGTTGGAGTGCTGGTGCGGGTTTACGGTGTGGGGGTGATTTCGGTTACCTTTCGCGTCCCCTGGGAAGGGGACAGTCTGCGTTCGTTGATGGCTCTGCATGACCCACGACTGGATTCCGGCGATACGCTGGATCGTTTTGCCCGGCGGATTTGCGATGAGGTGTACGAGGGTTTGCGACCTGTGCTGATACGCAGCTCCCGGATCATCGAACCGGAAGCCTATACCGTTTTCTGCATTACCGACCTGGGTGCGGAGGGCGACGCTTCGGAGTGGTTCGTGAAGAATCGCCGCGAAATTGCCGGCTTGCTCACGCAAACTTCGCCCGAAACCCTGAGCGAAGACCAGATTCAGGAGACTTTGCGCATTCGCCGGGCCTACGAAAGAACCGATCTGGTCGTCATTGACTGGGATGCTGCATTGGTGGTGGACACCAAAGGGTACATGGAAGATGTGCTCTACGTGCTGGAGCTGGCCAATTTGCAGCTGGAAGAGTTTCGCATGATGGATCACCGGCTCGATAAGTATCTCGACCGTGCCTACGAAGACCTGGAGCGAATGCGCTGGGCGTTCCTGTTCGGGTTACGGCGAACTTTATCGAAGCTGCGACGTTTCCGCGTGGATGTGACCCGCATTGCCGATGAGGTAACGCACATTACCAAATTCCTCGGCGACTGGTATCTGGCCCGGGTTTATCTTGGCGCTAAAGAACGCTTCCATCTGGACGACTGGCGGCAAAGTGTGCAGCAACGTCTGAGCCAGCTCGACCACCTGTACCAGATTTTCCAGAGCGAGATTTATGAGCGGCGCATGCTCTGGATGGAAGCGGCCATCGTACTGCTGTTTATCATTGACCTGGTGGCGCTATTTTTGTTCCGGCATTGATCGTAAAACCTTCGATCTGCCTGTGTCTGATTTTGCAGGTGCTCCTGGTGCCTGGGTTGCGTCTATTCCGGCTCAGAGGCCCAGCCATGCGTCAAAAAGGGGCTGCAAAACGGGCCAGAATTCATGCACGAAACGCCAGAGGTAATACAGAGCCGGAATTACCACCAGCACATTAATCAAACGCAGCTGGCTCGCCTGAAACTGATTCTGCAAGTCGGCAATACGATGATGCAGCTCGGTTACCTGTTGCTGTAAACCGGCGACCAGTTCCGGGACGTGATAACGGTGCAGCAAGGCACGAAAGACTGTCTGCTGGTGGCCGACCTGGCGGGTCGCACAGAAGGCTTGCTCATCTAATTGCCGAAGTAGCTGGGAAGCGAGGCTGGCATAGCTGAATGTTTCCCGCAGGACACGTCGCAGTCGCCGTCCGCGTAATCGTTCCTGCAGCCATTTGTGGAGCCGGTCGTTCAATTCCTTCCGGAATAGCAGTAAGCATGCCCGAACGGCGCGAATCAGGGCGTTGCTATCCACCAGGGCCTGTTGCACGTAACCGAAACCGTCGCGGCTACAGAATCGCTCATGAGCCACGTAGATGAGGCCGGTATTGTAATGCAATAGCTGCAACTCTTCGGTCGTATAGGCCAGGTTGCTGCGCAGTAATTCTTGCATGGCACGGTCGGTGTAAATATGGGAATCTTCGGAGCGAACCCGGAGCAAGTCGGTGAGCGAACGGCGATATTGCTGCAGTGCCTGGTCAGTCCAAACCACGCGCGGCGTGAGATCGAGAGCCAGCGTCCACAGGAACGGTTTATCGTCAAGTCGCACCGAAGGAAACTCGGCGGCTGTTTCGGTAATTGCCTGCCCCAACAGCCGGTCAAGCCAGCGGGCGAACCGTTTATACTGCTCCAGCCGCCAGAGACACCCCTGACCCTGCTGGAGATGCTCGGCTTCCAGAATCAGCTCACAAACTCCGCACCAGCTCAAGTTGGTCTGAGGCGCTTGCAGAGACCAATCCAGCCAGCGCACAGTAGGAGTGCCAAAGTTACCTCGTTCCGGTTGCGGGAAATCCGAGGACTGTTCGACCAGTTGGAGCAGCCGCTGATAAACCGCCTCGACTCGAGCTTTAGCAGATTCGCTATCCGGAGCAATGCAGTAGAAACTGAAAACCATACGCCCCACATCCACGTGGCTCAGCTGGGCTTCCGAAAAGGAGTGGGGTTCCGTTTCGGAATCAGTGCGATTGCGAGCAGGAACGACGCGGTTCGTATTCGCGGTATCAGAAGCGGGCGACAGATTCCTGCTTTCTGAGTCCGAAGTCGCGGAATCAGGACTGGCCTCTTTGTCAGCGCTCGCTTCAGGTTGCAGGCGCTCAGCTTCGGGCACAAAATCGCTCAGCCATTCGCCAATTAGTTGATCGGGTGGTAGGTCCTTGTTCATGGTTTGCCCTCTTGAGTCGGTCAAAGTTTAGCGACCTCCGAGGCTAACCGGCTTACGGGGCGATACATGCCGTTGAAGTAGTGATGCACCACGACCTCCGGGCCGTTATCCAGTAAGGCTCCCAAACAGATGCCCATGGCGACAGGGACGTTGGTGAACAACAAAATTCGTGTCGGCCCATGCTGGCGTAGATTTTGCGCTTCCCTGCGTACGGATTCGATAAATCCGTGCCATTCGGTCTCGTCATCGCTGAATAGCTCCGGGCGATGAACGTGGAACGTGGGTAAGTGCGGTTTTTGCTGTTCCCGCAAGTAACGTTCCACACTGGGGCGGATATCCTCGCGGTTGGAAACAATGAGAACCGCTTCTGCGCATCCGCGTTCACGGCTCAATTCATCCAGGCGTTTGCGCATGACATGCAGACGGTATTTGTTCCGCCATTCGTTGAGTAGCCATCCTGCGACCACACCTACCCCGCCAGTGACAGCACTCCAGGCGATTTGCCCAAGCCACTCCAGCATGGCATCTCCCTGCAACAGGGAAATTGTCCTGGCGATGCGCTGCCTTACACCGCCATTTCCCCTGATGGATTAACGAAAGCCTCCCGCTATTAGTGACACAAAATCGCCTGGTTAGCAGTCCCGCCGGTATTTCGGTGAGACAAGGTGCCTGGCTAGCAGTCCTTAGTAGCCGCTTCCAGGCGGGTCAAACATTGCGAAACCCCAGCCCGCTTGCGTATTTGATGATCAGGCACCCCTTTGCTATCCGCGTTCAGTCGTTTGCTACAGTTTCAGCCCCTCCTCACCGCTAAGGCGTTCACGGGTTGGAACCCGTCCCGAGACGCGTTCTGACGAGGATGAGGCGAGAAAAACAAAAGGGGTGACACGTTTGAAACCGTTCCGAGGTGCGTTCTGACAGTGCGACTGCTTTCGCGCTATGCAGGGCGGAGCAGGGCATGGGCGGAAGCGTTTAGTGTTCGGTATGGGGGAATCTGTAAGCTGGTAAGTACCCCGCTTACCACATGTTTGTGCTGAAACAACACGGGTAGTGGTCGGTGGGCGGCCTGGCTCTGGTGGTAGTCAAACGGTCAACGGCAGATGGGAAAACGATTACACGATGACCAGTTCCGAGGTATTGGAACCCGGAATAGCCAGGAAAACGCCTAACGGCCTCGTGGTTCGTGGCGTTTATCCAGGTCGGCGACGCGGAAATCCAGTTCGTGGCGGTATTGGTCCACGTGGACGACTTTGACCCGGACGCGATCACCGAGACGGAAGCGCCGTTTCGTCCGGCGACCGATCAGGCTGTGCGTAGTTTCGTCGTGGTAGTAGTAATCGTCGGTCAGGCTGCTCACATGAACCAGACCATCCACCGGGAGCAAAGGGGACTGAGCAAAGAACCCAAATGGCTCAACTCCAGTAATAACCGCCTCCAGCTCCATGCCGACTCGTTCGCTCAAGTAAGCGAGGAGTTTCATGCGGATGAGCTGACGTTCGGCTTCATCAGCGCGGCGCTCCGTGAAACTGCAATGCGCTCCCAGAGCCAGCAGTTCCTGTTCGTCAGCGCTGACTTTGCCGGTGTGCAGCCAGCGGCTGAGCAAGCGATGCACTGTCAAATCGGGATACCGGCGAATGGGAGAAGTGAAGTGGCAGTAATGCTCGCTGGCCAGGGCGTAATGGCCTTCTTCCACGGGGCTGTATTCGGCCTGTTTGAGGCTGCGTAGTAAGGCGTAATGAACAGCGTGAACCTCCGGGCGATGCCGCGATTGTTCAAGCACGCGCTGCAACTGGAAGCGATCGGTAGCATAGCGGGGGTCAATGTCATATCCGAGCTCCCGTGCGAATTCCGCGAACTCCCGGAGTTTGTGCGGTGTTGGAGGAGCGTGGATGCGGCGTAAAAAGGGCACACCGAGCGATTGCAGATGTTCGGCAACCGCTTCATTCGCTGCCAGCATGAATTCCTCGATAATCTGATGGCTGATGTCATGGGGAACGTAATGCGCACCGCAAACCCGGCCCTCGGCATCGTATTCCAGTTCGACTTCCGGTATGTAAAGCTCCAGAGCGCCTCGTTTTTTGCGCCGCTCGCGCAGAATCATGGCGAAGTCGCGCATACGGAACAAGAGGTCCAACAATTGCGGCGATAGTTGCAGGCTTTGCTGGAGCTTGGCGAGCTGGTGCTGGTCACCGGCAGCATCGAGAATTTGCTGGACCTGGGTGTAAGTAAATCGCCGAGCCACACGAATGGCTGCTTCGGTAAAGCGTGTGTGCACCCGCTGGCCGTGCTGGGTGAACTCCATCAGCACGCTCTTGACATAGCGCACGCGGCCCTGTTGCAAACTGGCCAGGTGATTTGACAGCACCTCGGGCAGCATGGGCAGAACCCGTTGCGGCAGGTAAACGCTGTTGCCTCGCTCGCGTGCCTCACGATCCAGGGCACTGCCCGGCGGAACGAAATGCGACACGTCGGCAATATGCACGCCCAGATGCCAGTGGCGGCGATGGGAATCATAACTGAGCGAAACGGCGTCATCGAAATCGCGGGCATCTTCCGGGTCAATAGTAATAGTGAGCCAGGAAGTAAAATCCTCGCGTCCCTGGAGATCGTCTTCGCGGAATCGTTCGGCTTGCTGGCGAGCTTCTGCGAGCGCTTCTGCGGAAAAAGCCACCGGCAAATTGAAGGCACGGATAACCGAAAGGGTGTCCACACCTGGGGCGCCGCGCGGTCCCAGAACCTCTGTAATGACACCCTCGCCAGGTAAACCAGGGGAGGGAAAACGCACAATTTCCACGACCACTTTGTCCTGCGGGCGAACGTCTTTGGCGCCGGCGTCACCGACCCAGATCGGTTCGTTGAATTGTGTGCCGTCCACGATGACAAAACCTTCCCCACCGCGTTCCACGTAGGTGCCAACGAAATGGTGGGAGGCACGCTCCACGACACGGACGATGCGACCAACTGGCCCACGGTCACTGCCTGTGGGTCGCCGTGTCAGTCGCACCAGCACTTCATCGCCGGTGGCGGCGTCTCCGACTGCATGAGCGGGGACGAAGATTTCGCGGGGGCTATATTTTTCCACGCCGTGGGGGCGAACGAAACCAAAGCCGCCCGCGGTCTTGTGAAAGATACCCACAACGGTGCTACCCTCGCTGGCCTGCTGGTCGGCCGGGCGCACAACGTGATTGCGGCCCCAGCTGAGTTGTCCCTGCCGAATCAGGTTTTTCACCGTGCGACGAAACTCGGCATAATCTTCGGCAGCGATTCCCAAACGCCGGGCCAACGCCTTGACCTTTACGGGCTGATAATTGGGACGTCGGACGTATTGCAGAATCGTTTCTGTCAAATCCTTCATTTCGCTCCAATTATACGCTGGCAGGAACCGCATTTCACGAGGGCAAAGCTGCGAGCTTTCATAGTGGTGCGGGCAAGAGATTGACGCAGCGTCCGTGCAAGCCGATTCGGATTGTAACGATTTGCAGGGTCAATTCGTCAACTCACGGTGGTGGGAAAATGCAGGTCGAAAGGAACAGGGTTGTGCAGAAGAATCTGCCCGGTTGGTCGGATGGCGTGTAAAATGGGATTGGTCGCGTGGTGGAACGACCTATTCCGCGACTGTACGAGTGAGCCTGGGAGAGGTGGCCGAGTGGCCGAAGGCGCGGCACTGGAAATGCCGTGTATCCCCAAAAGGGATACCGCGGGTTCGAATCCCGCCCTCTCCGCTAAAACAACGGTGCAGGGAAGTGGAAGCACCAGCGTCAGGTTTTTCTGCACAAACCCCGCTCTAAGGGTGGGCAACATATTTCGGCCTGGGGAGGGCCGGAAAAGCTCGTGAAGACTCTGAAGGGCTCAACTCAGCCTGAAAGTTGCCCATCTTGCAGAGTCGCAGGTTGGTCGGTAAAATATCTGTTGCCCTGTATTATCAGGCGAACAACTGCAAACTTTTGTCCTGCGGGACTGGACGTTCTGGCTGAGTGCTGCGAAAATATTTTGCTCGCCTGACTACACTTGGACATGATGCACCAGGGCAGGTGCCCGAGTGGCTAAAGGGGCCAGACTGTAAATCTGGTGGCCTTACGGCCTACGGGGGTTCGAATCCCTCCCTGCCCATTACCGCTAGGACGTACGATAGACGAGGGGAGCAGCCTCGGCTCAGGTGCGAAAATGCGGGTGTAGCTCAATGGCAGAGCCCCGGCCTTCCAAGCCGGTGATGTGGGTTCGATTCCCATCACCCGCTCTCGAACTTGCTGCTGTAGCTCAGCTGGTAGAGCACGTCCTTGGTAAGGACGAGGTCATGGGTTCGAGTCCCATCAGCAGCTCTGCTGGCTGGCGGAAACAGCTGAGAGCAAAACTGGCTGTGGTCTGCCAGCCGTACGCGTGGGCCTACCGATTCCGCGAGCGAATGGCTAACCAGCGGCGGATCGGTACAATGGATATGGCCAGGTGCAGGTAGCAGGCCCGGCCATTTGTGCTTTCCGCGACGAGGCAGGGGCGTTGCTACCTAGAAGAAAGTGGGTCAGCCAACTGGGGCGGCCCGGAGCATCAAGGATCGGGGCAAATTGGCTTTGCCCCTAACGGGAAAGGAACGGGAGTCATCATGGCAAAAGGAGTTTTTGTCCGCACGAAACCGCACGTGAACGTCGGAACGATCGGCCACATTGACCACGGCAAGACCACTTTGACCGCTGCGATAGTGGCCCGCCAGAACCATAAGTTCCATTTCGCCGAAAAAGTGAAGTCCTACAAGGAAATCGCAAAGGGCGGTACAGAACGCGATGAACTCAAGACGGTTACCATTGCGGTGGCCCACGTGGAGTACGAGACTCCGAAGCGGCATTACGCCCACATAGATTGCCCGGGACACGCCGACTACATCAAGAACATGATTACCGGCGCCGCCCAGATGGACGGAGCGATTCTGGTAGTGGCTGCCGATGACGGGCCGATGCCACAGACCCGCGAACACGTCCTGCTCGCCCGCCAGGTGAACGTTCCGTACATCGTCGTTTTCCTGAACAAGATCGACAAGGTGGATGATCCTGAATTGCTCGACCTGGTTGAGCTGGAAGTGCGCGACTTGCTTAAGAAGTATGGTTTCCCCGGTGACGAAACGCCGGTTATCCGCGGGAATGCCCTGGCGGCTATGCTTTCGGGCGGCACCGACGACAACGCTTGCAAATGTATCGATGAGCTTATGGATGCACTCGACAATTTCATTCCCGACCCGGTGCGTGAGGAGGATAAGCCGTTCCTGATGAGCATTGAAGACGTGTTCTCCATCGAAGGTCGCGGCACTGTAGGCACTGGGCGAATTGAACGCGGCATCATTAAGCCGGGCGATGAAGTCGAGATCGTGGGGCTGCGGAAGGAGACGCGAAAGACCGTCGCCACCAGCATCGAAATGTTCAACAAGACCCTGGACATGGGCAAAGCCGGTGACAATGTTGGCGTGCTCCTTCGTGGTATCAAACGAGAAGAGCTCGAACGCGGAATGGTGCTGGCCAAACCTGGCTCGATTACGCCGCACACCAAATTCGAGGCAGAAGTTTACGTGCTGACCAAGGAAGAAGGCGGCCGGCATACGCCATTCGTCAGCGGGTACAAACCGCAATTCTACTTCCGCACTACGGACGTGACCGGCACGGTCCGCCTGCCCGAAGGCGTCGAGATGGTCCAGCCGGGCGATAACGTCAAGATGATTGTCGAACTCCTGCCGGACAAGCCGATCGCTATGGACGAAGGACTGCGTTTCGCCATCCGTGAAGGTGGCAAAACGGTGGGAGCCGGCGTGGTGACCAAGATTCTGGAATAAACAGAATCGCCAGCGGTATCTGTGAATAAATGGAGCAACAGCAACGGGGAGTGTCCGCTCCCCGTGACCTTTTTCGTGAGTGTAAGCTAGCCAGCATTCGAGGCTGACAATGGCGGAAAAGAAACGCGATTACGTCTGGCTGGAGTGTACCAGCTGCGGTGAGAGAAATTATCGTACCGAGAAAAACCTCCGCAGCACTGATAAGCTGGAACTGCGAAAATTCTGCCCACGCGAGCGCAAGCACACTGTGCATAAAGAGTCGCGGAAGAAATAGTCCCTGCGCAGCTACGCCGTGACCAGTACCGTCGGCGAAACAAACTCGTTCGCCCAGGGGCATAGCTCAACTGGTAGAGCAGCGGTCTCCAAAACCGCAGGTTGGGGGTTCGAATCCCTCTGCCCCTGCTGACATCGGAAGCTATTCCTCAGGGATTTTGGCCCATATACTGTTCCTCTGCCGCGAGGAACTGCGAAGCCGGGCGTAAGTTTTGCGATAGTCTATTTCTCTTCGTCTATCAACAACCAGGACCACGCATCTGCTCTGGCACAATGGGGGTGTAAGGGTCAATTGCTTTCTGCTACAATAAAACTCGCTGCTGGTCGCCACTAACCGGAAAGCCGATCGGCTGGCAAACGCCGCGAAGGATTTTCCCTATGGCCTATGCCGTCCAGAACAAAGTCGAAAGCAAAGCCGAAACCAGGAAACCGTCCGTCTGGACCTGGACGTTCCCGCTCGCCAGTTTGATCGGGGGTCTATATGTCTGGATGGGCGTTGTGTTAGTCCATCACTTGTTGCCTGAGTTGTGGAATATCTACGTGGCGCAGTGGTTTGAAGGAAACATGTTTCTTGGCGGCACTTTGAAATTGGGGGTTCTGGCGCTGGTGACTGCTGGGCTGGTGTATGCCTGGCCGAAAGTATTTCCCCGCATGGACGGCTTATCGGGCGGTGTAACGTTAATGACCGGGGGCTGGCTCGCGGCTGGCGCGATCTGGTGGGTCAGCGGCTGGGTGCTGGAATGGCTGTTCAGCTGGTGGCAATCGGGCCAGACCGGACAGTACCTGGGGCTGGGATTATTGGCGGCGCTGGCCGTCGGGGAGATCGTCTGGCTTTACCGCTGGGCCAAATCGCCGCGTTTCCGGCATTGGAGTTTGGCTATAGAAGAGCAGGGCTGGGTGTCGATGCGGCTGTATAAGAAGGGACAGGGTATCTGGCTCCGGCGAGGCACCATGATCGGCGTGATTCTGATATTTGTCGCCGGGGTATGGTATTACACGCATTTTCATCTGGGCGGTAGCGGCGAATGGATTCTCGGTCTGCCGTTTACCGGTACGGCCTTTACGGTAGTGCGCATGCCGCGGCTGACGCTGAGTCTGGCCGTGCTGGGATTGGGAAGCTGGTTTGCTTGGCGGTTGGTGAACTATCCTCGTTTCACCGACTTTCTGGTTTCTGCTGAGAATGAAATGGTGAAAGTGTACTGGCCAAGTTGGCGGAGTTTATGGCGTGATACTGCGGTGGTTCTGGTGAGTATGGTGTTGCTGGCGATTTTCCTGTACCTGATGGACATCTTGTGGACGCTGATTTTGGGTCGCTTTTTGGGAGTTTTGGGAGGATAATGGGAAAATTTCCTGGAATCAGGCACCAAGAAGCGACCGGTAAGCGGACGACATTCAATGGGGAGAGCTGGCGAGGCCAGCTGTAGGAAATGCGGTTGCCGAAGCACTGTGGAGACTCAGCTATGAGCCTGCCGGACGGGGCGGAAAGCCAAACAGAAGCTGGTGGCAGCGCCAACCAACCCGCCGCCGCATCGGCGACGACGGGGGGCAAGAAGTGGTACACGGTCAAGGTTACCGCGGGCCAGGAAGAGACCATCAAAAAGGCCATTGAACGCCGTGTCAAAATCGAGGGTCTCGAGCAGTCGTTCGGCCAGGTGGTTATCCCCATGGAGAAGGTCACGGAGATGGTGCGGGGAAAACGCGTCACACGCAAAACCAAGCTGTACCCCGGCTACATTTTTGTCGAGCTGGAGTTCAACGACAAGTTGCACTATTTGATTCGCAGCACCCCGGGGGTCATTGATTTTGTCGGGGCTGGGCCGGGCCGACCACCGCAGCCACTGCCCGAACACGAAGTGCAACAGATTCTCGGGTTGCGTCCGGAAACGATAGACCAGCGGGCTCCGACGACGCGGATTCGCTTCAGCAAAGGCGACCTCGTCAAAATCCGGGAAGGTTCTTTTGCAGGCATGGAAGGGGAGGTCGCGGAAATTCTCGAACAGAAGGGCACTGTCCGCGTCATGCTCAAAATATTCGGTCGCGATGTGCCTGTGGAAGTCGAATCCTGGCAGCTGGAAGCGGTCTAAATAACCTTGCCCCTTGTCGGTGCCTTGACGTAATTGCTACAATCCTACATTCCCATTCCCACGTGGGTAAATCTGCGGCGCTGATGGGATTTCAACACCGGGCGGATATTGCCTTGCGGTGTGCTAGGGAGTGATGTCACCATGCCACCTCCGGCTAAGGGAAAAAAAGAAGTAAAAGCGAAAATCAAACTGCAGTGTCCTGGCGGTATGGCGACACCGGCGCCCCCTGTAGGGCCAGCGCTGGGCCAGCATGGTGTCAATATCGGTAAGTTCGTTCAGGAATTCAACGAACGCACCAAGGATCAGCGTGGCCTGATGCTGCCGGTGGAGATCACGGTCTATAGCGATCGCAGCTTCGAATTTGTGGTCAAAAGCCCACCGGCGGCCGTGCTGTTGAAGCAGGCAGCCGGCATTCCCATCGAAAAGAAGAAAGGCGGCGAAGTCCTGCCGCCAGAGGAAAAAGCCAAACGCACGGGTAAATATTCGAATTTTTCCGTGACCCGCGACCAGCTGCGGCAGATCGCCGAGCGGAAAATGGCCGACCTCAACGCTCGCGATTTGGAACACGCTATTCGCATCATTGAAGGCACCGCTCGCAGTATGGGGCTACGCATCGTCTAATCCGATTCAATCTCGGACAGGAATCCGCATATCTGGCCCGATTGGTTTTTAATTTCTGAGCACTTACGCCATCAAACGCAGCTACTGTGCTGAAGCTGCGGGAAAGTAAAAACGGAAGCGACTCTTTACCAGAAGCGAGACCACCATGGGAAGAAAGAAAACCGCTGAAGCAGCCACGCCAGCACCGGCGGAAGAAAAAACTACCGCTGAAAAAAAAGAAGCGCCGGCTAAAGCTAAAGCAGCTGCGAAAGAGCAAGCGAAGCCGGAACCCGCACCGCCACCCAAACCGCCTGAGGTTGCAAAGGAGGCCGAGAGCAAAACTGCCGTTCAGGCACCGGCTAAAGAAAGGAAGCGTAAGCCCGGTCAGTCGCCATCGCTGGGCAAGAAGAAACGCAACGAGCTGAAGCAACTCAAGGAAAAAATTCGCCAGCTGGAGCCGATGTCTCTGCGGCAGGCAATTGACTTCCTCAAACAGCACCGCCGTGCTGAATTCGATGAGACTGTAGAGATTCACATGCACCTGAACGTGGACCCGAAACAGAGCGACCAGGTAGTGCGGGGAGCGGTAGCTTTGCCGCACGGTATCGGTAAACCGGTACGGGTGCTGGTTTTCGCGGCCGGCGAGAATGCCACGCGGGCTAAAGAAGCCGGAGCGGATTACGTCGGCGCAGATGATCTGGCTAAAAAGATTCAGGGGGGCTGGTTTGATTTTGATGTCGCCCTGGCCACTCCGGACATGATGGGCATTGTCGGTCGGCTTGGAAAACTGCTCGGCCCGCGGGGATTGATGCCTTCGCCCAAGGCCGGCACGGTGATCACAGGCGACATTGGGCAAGCCGTCCGCGAATTCAAGATGGGCAAGGTGGAGTATCGCGTTGACCAGACTGGCAATGTCCACGCTCCCATTGGCAAGCTCAGTTTCGAAACGGACAAATTGGTGGAAAATGCCCAGGCATTTATCGAAGCCGTGCGAGCAGCTCGGCCTGCGGCAGTCAAAGGGCAATACATCAAATCCGTTACTCTGAGCTCCACTATGGGCCCGGGCATTCGTATCGCCGTCTAATTGAGGACCGATGAAACCACAAAAAAATTTCGCAGCCCTTGCCACTGGCCAATGATTCGCGTACAAATTTCTGTTCCCCGGACGGGGTTGGTGAAGGTGCGACAGTCGCAATAGGAATCATTGCAAGGGATAGATTTCAGGATTGGGCCATGAGCAAGCTGGTCAAGCAACTGCAGATGGAAGCACTGCGGCGGACGTTCAGCGGCGTGCAGGATATGGTGCTGCTGAATGTGCAGCGGTTGGACGCCCGCACAACCACGCAGATGCGCCTCGATTTGCGTAAGAAAAACATTCGCTTGCACATGGTCAAAAACACTCTGGCCTCGCGGGTGTTCAAGGAACTGGGGCTGGAAGTGCCTGAGCAATGCTGGGTTGGGCCGACCATCGTTGCCTGGGGTTCAACCAGTATCGCTCAGTTAGCCCGCGAAATCGAACAATGGGCCGAGCGAATCAAAAGCGAAAAGCCTCAGGTGATTTTTGAACCCAAGGTGGCCATCGTTGAGAAACGGAGCGTTTCGTTCGAAGAGGCGAAGCGGTTTCCGACTCGGGAAGAAGCCTTGGGTCGCTTGGTCAGCTTGATTCTGGGGCCGGCAGCCAATTTGGTAGCCCAACTTCAAGGTCCTGGCGCCCGACTGGCTGGCCAGATCAAGGCACGCGCCGAACAATCACCTTCTTCACCTCCTGCCTAAAAATCCATCGTGCAGCTGCTGGCGGCGACATGGGGCCAGCTAGCAGCCGTGATCGGGCTTGACACAGCAAGATTTGCTGAAAACAATCATCCAGGGAAGAAAGGAACAGCGCTATGGCAGAAGGCAACGGTCAAGTCTGGGCACCAGAAATTCGTGAACTCGGCGACCGCATTGTCGCGCTCACCGTCGCTCAGTGCGTGCAGCTTTCGGAATACCTCGAAAAAGTGCATGGCATCAAGGCGGCAGCTGCGGCAGCAGTTATGCCGGTTGCTGGTGTAGCGGCACCGGGTGCTGCCCCCGCGGAAAAGAAGGCCGAGAAAACGGAGTTCAACGTCATTCTCAAAAGCTTTGGTGCCCAGAAGGTTCAGGTCATTAAGGAGGTCCGGGAAATTACCGGTCTGGGGCTGAAAGAAGCCAAAGACCTTGTCGAGGGAGCCCCCAAGCCGATCAAGCAGGGCGTTTCCAAGGAAGAAGCAGAAAAAATCAAGGAGCGCCTGGAAAAGGTCGGTGCGGAAGTCGTCCTGGAATAATTGCAGGGAGCAGGGCTTGTCAACCGGGCGGCGATCGGACGGTTGGACTGGAACCGTCCGGTCCGCGGAATCTCTCCGGGTACGGTGCTGGCATGCTCATGGTGCGCTTGCCGATCATCTTACTCGGAGCAGTTCGGCGTCCCAGGTCGTGGTGAGGCAAGAAAGTCTGGTGTCCTGGCAGTTGAGCAGGGAAATTTTGCTTTTTGGCCGAGGAATACTCGGTGGCGTGCTAGCTGTCTGCGCCGGTGTTGTTGGACCGGTGGCGGAGAATCTTTGTTACCTGGGGAACGCAATTTCCACGCAGCTCAGGTCGCGACCGTCCTGGACGGTCTGACCTTCGCATGGCTTTGCCTAACGAGGAGCCTGTCGTATGCCAATCCCAACCCAGCGGACAATCATCCCAAAACAGACCCGCAATTTTGGCCGCTATGGCGATGCCATTCCTGTACCCAACCTGGTAGAAGTGCAAATTCGCTCTTACGAGCAATTCCTGCAGGCGGATGTTCCGCCGAAAGAGCGCAAGAACATTGGACTGGAGGCCATTCTTCGTGAGACATTTCCTATCGAAAATTACGACAAAAGCGTGCGCCTGGAGTACCTTTACTACGAGCTGGGCAAACCGCGCTTTGATCCCGATATATGCCGACAGTTGAAGTTGACGTATGGGCGACCGTTCCGCGTTTTCCTGAGGCTGCACCGCGGGGACGAGGTGATAGATGAAGACGTTTATCTCGGCGACATCCCCATCATGACTGGGGGTGGAGAGTTTATCATCAACGGTGCCGAGCGGGTTGTGGTCAGCCAACTGCATCGGAGTCCCGGCGTAGATTTCACGGTGGAAACAGAGGGTGATCGTAAGTTCCACGGTTGCCGTATCATTCCTGAGCGCGGCAGCTGGATTGAGATGAATGTTACCAAGAAAGACGTGCTGGCGGTCCGCATTGACCAGAGCGGCAAGTTCACGGCCACGACGCTGCTGCGGGCTATGTCACCCAAGTATTCCACCGACGCTGATATTCTGCGGACCTTTTACCCCACGGAGCGAATCAAAGTTACCCCGCAAAGTGCCAACAAACTGGTGGGTCGGCGTGTGGTTGGCGACGTTGTGGATCCCAAGACGGGAGAAATTTTCCTGGAATCTGGCAGCGAGTTGACGGCCAAGCATGTGGATCAAATCATCGTCAGCAATTTGCAAGAAATCGAAGTGCTGGGGGATGTTCGCGATCCGCTTATCCTGAACACGCTCGCTGAAGACAAGGCGAAAACGCACGAGGAAGCTTTATTGCGAATTTACGGGCGCTTGCGGCCTGGCAATCCGCCGCAACTGGATAAAGCCATCGAGTTGTTCCGGGAGCGGTTTTTCGATCCCGCCCGCTATCGCCTGGGGCGTGTCGGCCGATTCCGCATGAATCGCAAGTTCGGCCTGAACGTCCCCGAAGATGAAATGACCTTAAGGGCCGAGGATCTGGTGGAGTGCATCCGTTACATCTTGCGCTTGCGCGATCCGGACGGTCAGGCGCAGGTGGACGATATTGACCATCTCGGCAATCGCCGTGTCCGCACCATAGACGAGCTGGCTGCCGACGAAATTCGCAAGGGTTTGCTCAAGTTGCAGCGCACCGTTCGGGAACGCATGCAGATGAAAGACCCGTCGGAGATGACTCCGCGAACCCTGATCAACCCGAAGCATGTGTCGGCGGCGGTCGAATACTTCTTTGGTCGTGGCGAACTGAGCCAGGTCGTGGACCAGACCAATCCGCTGTCGCAGCTGACGCATGAGCGTCGGCTCAGTGCGCTGGGTCCCGGCGGATTGAATCGGAAGCGTGCTGGCTTCGAAGCTCGCGACGTGCACATCTCCCACTATGGTCGCATCTGCCCGATAGAAACGCCTGAAGGAACCAACATTGGTTTGATTTCCAGCATGGGCATCTACGCCCGCGTGAATGAACACGGCTTCCTGATCACGCCGTACCGCCGTGTCAAGGATGGCAAAGTTACCGACGAGGTGGTCTGGTTGCGGGCCGATGAAGAGGCGGAACATGCCCTGGCGCCTGCCGATACACCCCGCCAGGACGGTAAGTTGCTGGGCGACCGCATTCAAGTCCGTCGCGGCGGTGAACTGGTGCAGGTTTCCCCGAAGGAAGTGGAATTTATTGACGTTTCGCCGAAACAAATCGTCGGCGTTTCGGCCGGGCTGATTCCGTTCCTCGAACACGACGACGCTAACCGTGCCTTGATGGGCGCCAACATGCAGCGCCAGGCCGTACCGTTGCTGGAAACCGAACCACCTCTGGTGGCGACCGGCATGGAAACCGAGGTGCCAAAGTACTCCGGCATGGTGTTGCGTGCCGCCAAGGACGGCTATGTCCTGTATGTGGACGGGGAGCGCATTATCACGGGCGACGCGCCGCTCAGCCAGGAGGAGATGGACAAAGCCCGCGGTCCGCAGGCGCTATTGAAACTGGCACGTTCCCAACCAGGGGCTCGCGAATACGTCTTGCGAAAGTTCCTCGGGCTCAACGAGAAAACCTGTCTCAACCAGAAACCCATAGTTCGTATCGGCCAGCGGGTCAAAAAAGGACAGGTGATCGCCGACGGCCCAGCCACGTACAAGGGGGAACTGGCTCTGGGTCGCAATGTCCTGGTCGCCTTCATGTCCTGGGAAGGTTATAACTTCGAGGACGCCATCATCATCAGCGAGCGACTGGTGCAGGAGGATATTTACACTTCCATTCACATCGAGGAGTTCGAAACGGAAATCCGGGAAACCAAGCTGGGCAAAGAGGAGTTTACCAACGATATCCCCAACGTAAGCACCAAGCAGCTGGCCAACCTGGATCAGCACGGTGTAGTCCGTGTCGGGACTTATGTGAGGCCCGGCGATATCCTGGTGGGCAAGATTGCTCCGAAATCGAAAGCGGAACTCACGCCCGAAGAGAAGCTGCTGCACGCGATCTTTGGCCGGGCTGGTGAGGATGTAAAGAACGTAAGCCTCGAAGTGCCTCCGGGTGTGGAAGGCATTGTCATCCATGCCGAGAGGTACAGCCGTCGGGCCAGTCTCAGCGAGGAGGAGCGGAAGGAACTCGACCGCCAGGAAAAGGAAATTGAACAGCAAGCGACCAGGGCGGTCGTTCAAGAATATCGCCAGTTCGTCGAAAACCTGCAACGCATTCTCGAAAAGAAGGACATTCGCGGGCCGGACGATAAAATTCTCGGCCGCGAAGGCAGCGAAAAGTTGCAATACGAGCAGGCGGTCAAGCTAGCTACTGCTGATCCCGAGGAAAAATTCCTGCAGGCACTGCTGGAACCGTTGCGCAGTCCGGAGCGCAAGAAGCAGGTGGAGGATGCTTACCGGTACGCAGTCGAGCGCATTCGCCAGATCCTGGACGAGAAAGAGCGGCAGATCAATTACCTGAAACGGGGCGACGAACTGCAACCCGGCGTGCAGCAAATGGTGAAAGTGTGGGTGGCCACGAAACGGCGTATTTCTGTGGGCGATAAAATGGCAGGCCGGCACGGCAATAAGGGGGTTATCGCCAAAATCCTGCCTATCGAGGATATGCCGTTTCTGGAAGACGGAACACCGGTAGATATCATCCTCAACCCTCTGGGCGTGCCGTCGCGTATGAACGTTGGGCAGATTCTGGAGACGCACCTGGGCTGGGCGGCGGCGAAATTGGGATTCCGTGCTATCAGCCCGGTTTTCGACGGTGCCAGCGAAGAGGAGATACGTGCGTGCTTGCGAGAAGCAGGCCTTCCGGAACACGGCAAGGTTCGCCTTTACGATGGCCGCACGGGAGAGCCTTTCGACCAGGAGGTCACGGTCGGTTACCTCTACATGATGAAATTGCATCATTTGGTGGATGACAAGATTCACGCACGGGCCACCGGGCCGTATTCGCTGATCACTCAGCAGCCGCTGGGAGGCAAGGCACGCTCCGGCGGGCAGCGTTTCGGCGAAATGGAAGTTTGGGCCCTGGAAGCTTACGGTGCGGCCTACCTGTTGCAGGAATTGCTGACGGTTAAATCGGACGACGTGGATGGCCGCTCGAAAATTTACGAGTCCATCGTCAAGGGGCTGCCAAAATTAGAAGCTGGCACTCCCGCAAGCTTCGAAGTCCTCACGCATGAAATCAAAGGGCTGGGGCTGAACCTCCAGCTCATCCGCAAGCAGCAACAGTTGCTGCCGGTGGAAGGAAGAGGGTTGTGATCCCCACGAACATTGCCTGTACCGCAAACAGGGCCCAGCGGGGAACTCTTATTTCGATCCCCACCGCGGACCAGCGGGGTGCAGGTCGCGGTCTGCGGTTAACCGGTACACGCCGCAATCAACCGCCATTTCGGCTAGCCATTTTCCCAGGCTAGCTCGGTAGCTTTTCAGCAGGGGATTTTCCCAGGGCAAGGAGAACAACCGTGAGCAAGGCCATGCAGGAAACCGGCTTTGAACGGGTGGATGATCTGGTGGCAGTGCGGATCAGCCTGGCCAGTCCGCAGGAGATCCGCAGCTGGTCGTTTGGCGAGGTCAAAAAGCCGGAGACCATCAATTACCGCACTTACAAGCCCGAACGCGATGGCTTGTTCTGCGAACGAATTTTTGGCCCCGAAAAAGATTGGGAATGTTCCTGCGGTAAGTACAAGGGAATGAAATATAAAGGGATGATCTGCGACCGCTGCGGCGTCAAGGTAGCGCATAGCCGACTCCGCCGCAAACGCATGGGGCACATCGAACTGGCTGCTCCTGTTGTCCACATCTGGTTCTTGAAAGCCACGCCCAGTCGTCTGGGTGCTTTGCTGGACATGAAAACCAGCGACCTGGAAAAGGTCATTTACTACCAGGAATACGTGGTCATCGATCCCGGCAAAGTGGCCAACCAGCCGGTGCCTAATTCCGAGAAAGTGATTCGGGAACGTGAGTTGTTGACCGAGGAAGAATATCGCCGCGCTCGAGAAGCCTACGGCCGCAACTTTGAAGCTGAAATGGGCGCGGAAGCCATCAAAAAGTTATTGCAACGCCTCGATCTGGTCAAACTCTCCCGCGAACTAAGACAGGAACTGGCAGAATTGGAGAAAGCCGGCGTTCGCAACCGCGACGAATCCGCTGCCGAGACCCAGCGCTACAAGGACGTGGTCAAGCGTTTGAAGGTTGTCGAAGCTCTGCGCGACAGCGATAACAAGCCGGAATGGATGGTGCTCGAGGTTATTCCTGTAATTCCACCGGACCTTCGGCCGCTGGTTCTGCTGGAAAGCGGCAACTTTGCCACCAGCGACCTCAATGACCTGTATCGGCGTATCATCAATCGCAACAACCGGCTTAAGAAACTGGTGGACCTCAATGCGCCGGAGGTGATCATTCGTAACGAAAAGCGGATGCTGCAACAGGCAGTTGATGCCCTGTTCGATAATGCCCGCTGCAAACGTCCGGTGGTCGGTTCCTCGAATCGTGCCCTGAAATCGCTGACCGACATGATCAAGGGCAAACAGGGCCGTTTCCGCGAGAACCTGCTGGGCAAGCGCGTGGATTATTCGGCGCGCTCCGTAATTGTGGTCGGCCCAGAACTGAAGCTGCACCAGTGCGGTCTGCCCAAACGCATCGCCCTGGAACTTTTCCAGCCGTTCATCATTCAGCGACTGCGTCAGCGTGGTATTGCCGACACGGTGAAATCGGCCAAGCGGGTTATCGAACGCCGCGACGATGTGATCTGGGACATTTTGGAGGAAGTTACTCGCAACCATCCGGTATTGCTCAACCGTGCCCCGACTTTGCACCGCATGGGCATCCAGGCCTTCGAGCCGGTGCTCATCGAGGGTAACGCCATTCGCATTCACCCGCTGGTGTGCCAGGGGTACAACGCCGACTTCGACGGCGACCAGATGGCCGTGCACCTGCCGCTTTCCATCGAAGCCCAGGTGGAAGCGATGGTGCTGATGATGTCCACAAACAACATCTTCAGCCCGGCACACGGCAACCCAATCATCAGCCCCAGTCAGGACATCGTGATGGGTTGCTACTACCTGACGGCGGAATTGCGGGGCGAGCCTGGCGAAGGACGCATTTTCGCCAGCACCGACGAAGTCCATCTGGCTTACGCTCTAAAGAAAGTCGGTACGCATGCTCGTATCCAGGTACGGTTACCTCGCGGCAAGAAACTGGTAGTAACGCAGTCCAGCAAAGGCTTGCATTACAGTCCGCCGCCGCCCAACGGCGTGATCAGCACCACGGTGGGCCGGGTGATTTTCAACGAAATTCTTGATCCGCGGATGCCGTTCTACGATCTCACGCTGGACAAAAAAGCACTGTCTCGCATCATCGCGGACTGCTACGAAATGCTCGGACGCAAAGCCACCATTGAATTGCTCGACCGCATGAAAGAGATCGGGTTCCAGGAAGCCACCCGCAGTGGACTGAGTTTCTCAACGGACGACCTGCGCATTCCTAAGGCCAAGGAGCAAATCATCCGCCAGGCAGAAGCGAAAGTGGCCGATCTTTACAAGCGATGGCAAGCCGGCGTGGTTACCGACCAGGAGCGTTACAAGGAAACCGTGGATATTTGGCTGGACGCTACCGACAAGGTCAAGAAAGAAGTAATGGAAACGCTGAAGCGGGACGAGCGCGACGGGCGGCCTTATCTCAATCCGATTTATCTGATGGCCAATTCGGGAGCACGCGGTAACGTGGACCAGGTGGCCCAGCTGGCAGGGATGCGTGGCTTGATGAGCAAGCCGAATCGCCAGATCATCGAGACACCAATCAAATCAAACTTCCGCGAAGGATTGACGGTTCTGGAATATTTCACCTCCACGCACGGAGCGCGTAAGGGATTGGCCGATACCGCCTTGAAGACAGCAGATTCTGGTTATCTAACGCGGAAACTGGCCGACGTTGCCCAGAATGTGGTGGTCACCATGCACGATTGCGGTACCACGCAGGGGATCACCAAGGGAGCCGTTTACGAAGGCCAGCGTCTGGAGCGGCGTCTCAGTGAAGTAATTCGCGGGCGGGTCAGTCGCAGTAATATCGTCCATCCGGTCACCGATGAGATTATTGTCCGGGAAAACGAAATGATTACACCGGAAATCGCCCGCCGCATCGAAGAGGAACTGGGCATTGATAAAATCATGGTGCGTAGCCCGATGACCTGCGAGGCTCCGTTGGGAGTGTGCCAGTTATGTTACGGTATGGATTTGTCCACGGGCGACCTGGTGGAACTGGGAATGGCCGTCGGTATTATTGCTGCCCAGTCCATCGGCGAACCGGGCACCCAGTTGACCATGCGTACCTTCCACATCGGCGGTGTGGCCAAAGTTGGAGCTGAGGAGACGCGGATCGTTGCTACCCGTTCGGGCACGGTAAAATTTGAGATGCTCAACTATGCGGTCAACAACGAAGGCCAACGCGTCGTTTTGAACCGCAATGGTCAGATTCGAATTCTCGATCCGCGGGGCCGTGAACTTGCTAAATATCTCGTCCCAACCGTGGGCGCCCGCTTGCTGGTGGAGGATGGTCAGCAGGTCAACGAAGGGACGATCTTGTGTGAGTGGGACCCCAACAGCACGCTTATCATCGCTCGCGCTAGCGGTGTTGTCGAGTTTGAAGATATTATCGAAGGCGACACGTTGGTAATCGAACGGGATAACGTGGGTCGGCCACGCGCGCGTATTCGCCAGCACAAAGGTGACCGCCATCCCACCATCCTTATCAAGGGCGAAAATGGCGTCACTCTGGACGCCCAGTATATTCCCGAAGGTGCTTACCTGGAAGTCAACGAAGGGCAGCAGGTAGTCGCGGGGACGACGCTGGCGAAGAAGTTGCGAGAAGCTACCGGTACGCAGGACATCACTGGAGGTTTGCCGCGGGTTACCGAATTGTTCGAGGCGCGGAAGCCGAAAGAAATGGCAGTGGTGGCCCAGATTGACGGTATCGTCGAACTGCAAACCGAACGCGGTAAACGCAGACGCAAGATTCTGATTTACCCGGTGGACGATCGCGGGCAGCGCATACCGGGTGCTCAGCCAGTCGAAGTACAGGTGCCGCCTGGGAAACAGCTGCTTGTCCACACGGGTGACATGGTCAGGACGGGCGATCAGCTCACCGAAGGCGCTCTCAACCCTCAAGACCTGTTGCGAGTCAAGGGTCCAGAGGCGGTGCAGGAGTACCTGCTGCGTGAAATCCAGGCGGTTTACCGCAGCCAGAAAGTGGAAATTGACGACAAGCATATCGAAATCATCATCGCCCAGATGATGCGCAAAATGGAAGTGGAATCCGCCGGAGATACACGCCTGCTGCCAGGCACGCTCATTGACAAGTTCGCCCTGCGCCGAATCAATGAGGAATTACGGCGCTGCTGCAAGATCAAAGACCCCGGCGATTCGGACTTCAAGGTCGGTGAAATTGTGCCGCGCGACATTTACGAGCAGGAGGTAGCCCGGCTGCAAAAAGAAAAGAAGAAGCTGCCTATCTGGACAACGCCACAACCAGCTACGGGCCGGCTCAAACTGCTCGGAATCAGTAAGGCCGCCGTTCAGTCCGATAGCTTCATTTCCGCCGCCAGCTTCCAGGAAACGACGAAAGTGCTGGTGGAAGCGGCCATTGCCGGAAAGACGGATTACCTCATCGGCCTCAAAGAGAATGTCATCCTGGGTCATCTTATCCCGGCTGGGACTGGTTTCCGCGCCTACGTAGATGCAGAACTGCGTATCTCGCAGGAAGCGCTCCAGAAAATGGGCGAAACACTTATGGCCGTGACCGGTAGTCCTGCTTCTTCCAGTCGCAGCGAGGAAGAGACGGAAGTCCACCTGGAATAACTTTCCTGCCGATCGGCTAACGGAACGAGCAAATCCGCAAATTACCGAATAGCTTGACACGCCTGACAGCCTACCGGTTCTGTGAAGCTTGCCCCAAAATGTAAATGTAACCGCGCTGGTCAGCCACTCACTTGACTGGTGGTAGCCTTCTTCATAGCATGAAGTACTCGCTGGCCACGGCAATGCCGAATGGAAGCCCAGCATCCGAAAGACAAGCTGATCCGATCAACGTGGAAATACTGGCTGGGAGTGTCCACTCTCTTTTCCGCGTCCGTGGCTAGCGCCGCGAAGACAATTTTGTACTTTTACGAAAAGAAGCCATGCCGACCATCAATCAACTCGTCCGACGCCCCCGTGTCGTGCAGCATCGGCGGACTAAACGACCTGCTTTGCAGGCGTGTCCGTTCAAGCGAGGGGTCTGCACGCAAGTAAAAATCATGACGCCCAAGAAGCCGAACTCCGCCTTACGTAAGGTGGCTCGTGTTCGGCTGTCCAACGGGATCGAGGTTACCGCCTACATCCCCGGCGAAGGGCATAATTTGCAGGAACACTCTGTGGTTCTGGTGCGTGGCGGGCGTGTCCGTGATTTACCAGGTGTCCGCTACCATATCGTTCGTGGTGTTTATGACTGCGCGCCCGTGCAGGATCGCAAACAGGCACGTTCCAAATATGGTGCCAAGAAACAGGCTAAATAAGCCCGTTTCTACGAGGGGCCTAGAAGCAGAGCCGGCCCTGGCTTGGGCTTCATCCGACAGGTCTTGCGCTGAAAATGGCACAGTGATGCCTTACCGAATGCTGCGGGCTCATGCCTGCTGATTGTAGCTTGACTATGAGTGGGTGCATTCGCCATGAGACGGAAAAAGAAGACGGCTAGCGAAGAAACATTGCGACCCGACCCGGTATATAACTCGCTTCTGGTGAGCAAATTCATTAACTGCTTGATGCAGCGAGGCAAAAAAGCTACGGCGGCACGCATCTTTTATAAAGCCCTGGAGCAGATCCAGAAGCGAATGGGCGAAAACGTAAATGCCCTGGAAGTTTTCGAGCAAGCTGTGGAGAATGTCAAGCCGACGCTGGAAGTGCGGTCGCGGCGAGTTGGTGGCGCTACTTACCAGGTACCCATGCAGGTCGAACCGAAACGCCAGCAAAGCCTGGCCATCCGCTGGATTATTCAGGCCGCCCGCGCCAAGAAGGGCCGACCTATGTTCCTCAAGCTTGCCGACGAACTCATGGCCGCCTATCGCCGCGAAGGCGACGCCATGACCAAACGCGAAAATACCATCAAAATGGCCGAAGCCAACAAGGCTTTCGCTCATTTTGCCTGGTAAATACGGCCAGGAAATTCGGCCTGGGCACAGCGTCGAAGCGGGCTGGTATAAACACGGTTGCCGATGCGCCGGTTGGCACGGCTGCGGATTTGCCTAAGTTGACCAAGACGGGACTCGTACCGGTATGCCTGCCGGACTCCGATGAAGCATCGCGTTTCTCAGGGCGGCGACTATGGAATTGAAGCATCTGATCGCGGAACTGTCCAGGCCTAGTGCGTATCCGTTTGCGGTGAAGGACGTGGAGGTGCGGCAAACGCACATTTCCGTAGTATTTCTGGCCGGTCCCTGGGCTTACAAGATCAAAAAGCCCATTGCTTTCAGTTTCGTGGACTTTAGCACGCTGGAAAAAAGGCGGTACTATTGCGAGCGGGAGCTATTGCTGAATCGGCGACTGGCGCCGCAAGTTTATCAAGCAGTGGTGCCTGTTGCACAAACAGACACCGGTCTGGCCTTCGAGCAACCGGGGCCCGTGTGTGAATGGGCAGTGAAAATGGTTCGGTTGCCAGAAGAAGCGACGCTGGAATGGCAGGTGCAACACTCCGAACTCGACCTGGAAACGTTACGGCGGCTGGCAGAGCGAATCGCAAAATTTCACAGGGAGGCGGAACGCAGCCCGGAGATTGCCTGCTATGCCCGCACAGAAGTCCTTGCGCGACTATGCCGGGAGAACCTTGAGGTCGGCCAGCAACAGGTGGGCCGGACTATCACCGCTTCAGTTTGGCAGCGTTTACAGCAACTTGCTGAGCAGTGGCTGGAAAAGTTGCGCCCCAGGTTTGAGGAACGAGTGGCACGAGGCGTACCCTGTGATACGCATGGCGACCTGAGGCTGGAACACATTTATCTTTTCCCCGACAAACCGCCTCCCTATGACATTGCCATTATTGATTGCGTGGAGTTCAATGATAGCTTCCGTTACGCAGACCCGGTGGCAGACATGGCATTTGTGGTGATGGATCTGCTGTACGAAGATCGCCCCAACTGGGCCCGGTTTTTCGCGGAGAGTTATTTTCAAGCCAGCGGTGATGAAACCGGTCGGGAGTTGCTGACGTGGTATGTAAGTTATCGTGCAGCGGTGCGGGGCAAAGTCAGAAGCTTGCTCGCGCAAGAACCGGAAGTACCCGCCGAGTCGCAACAGCGAGCCTGGCAGGAAGCACGACGGTACTGGATGCTGGCCTGGCAAGTGTTGGAAAGTCCGGACTATCGTCCGGTGCTGGTACTGGTCAGCGGTCTGCCTGGGGTAGGTAAGTCGCGTCTTGCTCAGGCCCTGGCTCAGCGATTGCACGCCGTCTGGTTGCGGAGCGATGCTATTCGCAAAGAATTGGCCGGGTTGCCTGCGGGTGGTGCTGCGGCAACATCGTTTGGCCAGGGCATTTATACGCCGCAGTGGACAGAGCGGACTTACACGGAGATGCTCCGTCGCACAGAATCGTTACTGGCTGATGGTCGGCGTGTGATAGTGGATGCGACGTTCGCCCAGGAGCAACACCGCCAGCAGTTTTTAAACCTGGCAAAGCAATGGGCAGTGCCGGCACTGTTGTTGCTTTGCCAGGCCGATCCGAGCGTCGTACGCCGACGTTTAGCCGAACGCCAGGGGGACATTTCCGATGCTACCTGGTCGGTTTATGAAGGAATGGCGCAGCACTGGGAATTGCCTGGACCGTCAACGCAGTTGCATACTCGCCCGCTGCATACTGACCGTGATTTCGACACCGTTCTTGCCGAAGCGGTGGCACTGGTACAGCGAACCCTCGAAGAGTCCTGGTTGCCTGCGTGATCCTTTCGCGGACGGCAATTTTGGGCTAAACTTGAATACGTGGAGGTTGGTTCAGGCGTGACCATATTCCGCTGAGCAATCAACTGCGCTGAGTAAATGTCCGCCACCAAGATGGAACTCAAGGAAATCGGGCCATACGAAATCCTTGCCCTGATCGCCGAGGGGGGCATGGGGACGGTATATCGTGCCCGCCATCGAGAAAATGGGGAACTGGTGGCGCTGAAAGTTCTGCCGGCGGCGATGGCGAACAATCCCGTGTTGTTGCAGCGATTCGAGCAGGAATTTCGTGCGGCCAGCCGGCTCGTGCATCCGAACATTGTGCGGGCGATCGAACTGGGACGCCACGGCAAAGTGCCGTATATCGTCATGGAGTTAGTGGACGGAGAATCGCTGGGTCAGCGTGTGGAACGATTGGGCCGGCTCCCTGAAGCTGAAGCGGTGGATTACATCGTTCAGGTAGCCCAGGGACTGTATCGGGCGCATCAGCTGGGTATCATCCACCGCGACGTCAAACCGGACAATATTCTGGTAGATGGTCAAGGCCGAGCCAAACTGGCGGATTTGGGGTTAGTGAAAGACCTCGATGCCGACCTCAATCTTACTCGCACCGGTCGCGGACTGGGCACACCTCACTTCATGGCTCCCGAACAGTTTCGCAATGCTAAGAATGCCGATGTGCGTTGCGACATCTATTCGCTGGGGGCTACCCTGTACATGCTGGTGACCGGTCAGTTGCCGTTTCGTTCCTGTTCACCGCTGGACGCCTGGATTCGCAAAATCAACAATGATTTGCCAGCACCGCGACAGCTGCGACCGGATCTGAGCTCCCGCGTGGACTGGGCAATTCGGCGGGCCATGAGTGCCGATCCGGATCGCAGGCCAGCAGACGTCCGCGAGTTTGTCGAAGATTTGCTGGGGCAGCAGGTAGAGGAGGCGGACGATCGGTTTCGTGTAGTAGCCCGGCCAGCGGAAGATTGGTATGTTTTTTACGCAACCCTGGAAGGACACGTGGTCACGCGGAAAGGCTCGTTAGCAGCGATCCGCCGGGCTTTGTTGGAGGGAAAATGCGGCCCGCTGGATAAGGTACAGGTTGGTTTTTGTGCGGAAGGCCCGTTCCGACCGCTGCGTGAATTTGCCGAATTGCGGGACCTGGTCATGCAGCCGGGAGCCTTATCCTTGCCGCGTGCCAGCCAGCAAGCGTTGAAGCAAAGCACGTACATTCCTGCTGCTACGGATAAACGGTTCGCGTCACCTGAGCCAGGGGCAGCGCACCCAGCACCATCGGCCAGGAAAGAGATAGCCGGGCAGACGCCTGAAACCGAAACCGGACACGCTCCAGCAGGTTGCTCGGAAGCAAGGCAAGGTGTCCCTGCCGTGCCACAATCCGCACAACCGTCCGCGGCAAAGGCATCTATCCCGGCCAGCAAGACCCCAGGTCGTAGCGCTGCTGATCTCGCCACCTGGTTGTTGCTTCTGCTGTTCGCCCTGGTCGGCTTCGTAGTTGGCCTGTTGCTACTACGGTGAGCTAATTGGTTGCCTGAGGCGAGAGGCCATGCAGCTTGTTGACATCCGAGGCTGGCGAAACATTTACGCCTTGCTGTCTTGCTCCGGCAATTCTTCTTCCTCGCGCAGATGAACCGGAAGCAGAGCCCGTCGAACCACTTTGCGCATCAGGTCGAGAGGCGGCTCTTTGCCAGTGAATAGACGGAATTGTAAAGCTGCCTGCCGGACAAACATTTCCACGCCCGTAATCACCTCGCAACCGCGCTCTCGCGCTTCTCGAATCAGCAGCGTTGTTTCTGGGTTGTAAACGGTGTCAAACACGATTTGTCCCGGTTGCAGCGCACTGTGATGCATCGGTGTTTCGTCGAGGTTGGGAAACATACCAACAGAGGTGCAATTCACGAGTAAGTCGTACTTGACGTTGTACCGTGCATTCCAATCCACAAAGCGGCAGCCAGAATCCTGAGCGAGTTTTTCAGCGCGAGCCAGTGTGCGATTGGCCACCACTACCTGAGCACCGGCCCGCACCAGCGCAAACACAATTGCGCGAGCCACTCCGCCTGCACCGAGCACCAGCACATGCAGGTTCTGTAAGTTCGGCTTGCCCGGTAAGGTGGCAAGCTTATCCTGCAGAGCGGCCAGTGCTGCGGGAGCGTCGGTGTTGTACGCGCGAAAACCACCTTGCGGCAACCGCACCAGCGTATTGGTGCTGCCAGTTAGGGCCGTCAATTCGTCCTTATCGCGGGCCAGTTGAGCTGCCGTTTCTTTATGTGGTAGCGTAACGCTATAACCCTGCACAGGTACCTGTTCAAAGGCTTGCAGCGTGGCTGGCAATTCACCCGGCGGAACACGGATAGGAATGTACACAGCATCCAGACCCAGCGCTTGCAGAGCGGCGTTATGCACTAACGGACTGAGGCTGTGCTCAATCGGATCGCCCACCACTGCAAACACCTGCGTGTTTTTGCTAATCCGGTCATAAGCGTAAACTTTTTGCATTTCCTCCATGGAAAGTATCCCGGGTGCAATTCCCCGTTCTTTGTTAAACGCGCAATAAGTAAACGGCGCACCAAACTTGCCAGCCAGAATCCGGCTGGGAACGCCAAGATCGCCGAGGCAGAGCGACACCAGCGGTTTGGGCGACTTGGCAATCAGCGAGAGCACGCGAATATTGTCGGCCGGACGCTCGGCCCGCACAGCGATCTTCAAAACGTCGGCATCCTGTTTGGCCATTTTCTGAAGGATCGCCTCCAAATCTTTGGGAAACTCGCGGGGATTATGATAGCTGACGATCCGCTTGACCTTGCCGAAACGGGGAATCTTGTCGGCGATGTCGGTCTCCAGGTCCACCCAATCGAAATGGCCGGAGGCGATGCACAAACGCAGCAGCGTCTGCCGCTCTTGTTCGCTGCGGTTCCATCGTCCGCCGTCTTCCTGACGCCGGATGGTCGCCACGAACGGGCACGGTTTATAGCCAAACAAACGGTTGAAATCGGGGGCCTTCGCCAGAAAATCCAGCCGCAATTCGATAAATTGCGCGCCCCGACGTGCGGCTTCGTGAATCTCCGTAATCATCATCTTGTGTCGGGTGCGCCCGATGCTGACGCAAAGCATGGCAAATTCTGAGCCGATAAGTCCCTCATGCTGCTGCCGTTGCTCGCCCAGCCATTTACAGCTGATTTTGTGTCTCCGTGGTCGGGAGCTTGTCGCGCTGCGCTAGTTGGACAGGCTATCCGATATCCAGCGCTGAAACGCGCAACAATGGCTTGCGGTTGCGTCTGGCCTAAGGCGATGCCCGGCTGAGCACCAGGACCGTCAGAGTGTGCGAGTCACTTAGTTCCGCGAAGTATTTGTTGATGCCTGTTACCGAGTATGACCGAGTGTGCGAGTCGCTTGGGTCGGCGGTTTTATTCTCTCCGACCCTGGGTGCGACAGACCGCGTGTCGCCTTGTCCCTCCCCACGAGCACCCAGCTTCGCCGCCTGCGAGAGTGCTGCTCTTTACATTGTACCATGCCATCAGGGACTCGGTGTACCAAGCCGTCATGGACTCGGTTGGCCCGAACTTGCTGGAAGACTCAGCCTGGCGAGCGTTTGCTCTTACTTGGCACTGGACCAGGGGGGTGGATGTTACCGGTTCGCTTCTGAACTACCAGCCAGCGTTGTTATCGTCCCATAACTGGGATGGAGTCACATTTTCCCCTACGGCTCCTACGGTTCCTTCTTCGCCCATGCCAGCCTATCCATTTGCAGCTATAATCACGCCAGCATTGGTGAGTGGAATAGAGGATTGGAGAAACGGGAGTCAGGTATGCTTCGGCATGGGACTTGGGTGGCTGGGATTGCAGCGTGCTGGTTAGCGGTTGTTGCCACGGAACCGACGCAAAGTCAGGCCCAACCTGCGGTCAAAATCGAAAAAGTGGCCTACGGCGGTTGGGCGAATAATCTGCGTATCACCAACGGCCAGGTTGAATTAATCGCCACGCTCGACATCGGCCCCCGCGTGATCCGTTACGGGTTTGTCGGCGGTGAAAACGTTTTCAAAGAATACACCGACCAGCTGGGGAAATCCGGTGAGAAGGATTGGCAGATTCGCGGCGGTCATCGGCTGTGGGTCGCTCCCGAGGATGAGAAGCGTACTTATTTCCCGGATAACGCAGGGGTGGCCTACGAAGAACGGGCTGGTCGAGTGGTTCTGACCCCGTCGCCGGAGTCTCCGTGGGGCCTGCAAAAACAGATAGAACTGTTCCTTAGCCCGCAGGGAAGCCGGGTGGAAGTGTTACATCGCATTCGCAATGTGGGCAAAACGTCAACGGAACTTGCACCGTGGGCGATCAGCGTGATGGCTCCGGGTGGTGTAGAGATTATTCCCTTGCCGCCCAAGCGACCGCATCCGCAAGCCCTGCTGCCCAATCAGGTCTTAGTGCTGTGGCCGTACTTTGATTTCACCGACCCGCGATATACCTTCGGCCGGCAAGTAATTCTTTTGCGCCAGGATGCCAAGCGCGGCCCAACCAAGATCGGGTTGCGCCACACACTCGGCTGGGCTGCTTATGCGAATCGCGGAGCACTTTTCATCAAACGGTTCAACCACTTTCCCGACCGCACGTATCCCGATTTCGGCGTTAATTACGAGACCTTTACCAACGAGGACATGCTGGAGATGGAAACGCTCGGGCCGCTGGTTACGCTCAAGCCAGGCGAAGAAGTTTTGCACACCGAAACCTGGGAACTCAGGCCGTTCCGGGAAAAAATAGCCAGCGAGGAGGATGCGATCCAACATGTGCTGTCGCTTTTCCCACGTTAGCATGGTGGAGGACGAACATGGCCAGGAAAATTCTGATGCTGGTGGGCGATTATGTGGAAGATTATGAAGCGATGGTGCCGTTTCAGGCTCTGAGCATGCTTGGCCACACCGTCCACGCGGTCTGTCCGGGCAAACGTGCGGGTCAGACCGTCCGTACCGCTGTCCATGATTTTGAAGGCGACCAGACGTATAGCGAAAAGCCCGGCCACAACTTTCGCCTCAACGCCAGCTTCGATGAGATTCGCCCGGAAGATTACGACGCTCTGGTCGTGCCGGGCGGTCGAGCGCCAGAATATCTGCGACTCCATTCGCGTGTCATACAAATGGTGCAGCATTTTGCCCAGGCGGGCAAACCGATCGCCGCCATTTGTCATGGCTTGCAATTACTGGCAGCGGCGGGTATTTTGAAAGGAAGAAAAGTGACCGCCTATCCAGCTGTCGGACCAGAAGTGCGAGCGGCAGGTGGCGAATATATCGAGGTTCCCGTGGACCAGGCCATTACGGACGGGAATCTCGTCACTGCTCCGGCCTGGCCAGCACATCCAGCCTGGCTGGCGCAATTCCTGAAAGTTCTTTCTTCCTGAACTGGTAACTGGAGCGCTCTATGATTGCCGCCGTGAGTCCACTGCGCCTGGAGTTAGAAATCTGGGACGCGGAAGTGATTGAGGAACTGACCAGGCTCCCCGAGGGTCAGGAACGCGACGAGTTGGCCCGTACAGCGTTACGCATTGGTATTCTCGCCCTGAAACAGGCTCGCGGCGACCTGGATATTCAGGGTTTGCGTAATGAAGCCAATCGTCTGCTGGAGAGTCTGGAGCAGGTCCTCGATACGCATCAACGGGAATTGCAAAATCGGCTGGAAAGCGCCTTGCGCGAGTATTTCGATCCCAATAGCGGCAAGCTGCCGGAACGGATTCAGCGTTTGCTCGGGAATGGGGGCGAACTGGAGGGATTTCTCCGACGTTATATCGGCAAGGAAGATTCCGAGATGTCCAAAACCTTGCTGGCTCATGTAGGGGAAAATAGCCCGCTGATGCAATACCTTTCTCCCCAGCAGCGATCCGGGTTTTTCGCGTTTCTGGAAGAGAAACTCATCGAGCAACGAGAACAGTTGCTGCGGCAATTCTCGCTGGATAATTCCGACGGTGCACTGTGTCGGTTCCTGCAACAATTGCGGGAACACCATGACCAGGTTTCAGGTGACTTGCAGACCAAAATGGCACGGGTCTTTGAAGAATTTTCGCTGGATCGGCCGGATTCCGCATTGAGTCGCCTGGTTCGCAATGTTGAGGAGGCACAAAAGAAAATCACTGCGGAATTCTCCCTCGATAAGGGCGACTCTGCATTGTCGCGGTTACGCCAGGAATTGATCAACCGTCTGGCCGAATCCCGTAAGGAGCTGGTCGAGTTGCTGGAGAAGTCGCAACGTCAGCAGCAGGAGTTTCACGCGAAAGTTCGCGAGGAACTGGCGAAATTGCAAGCGCGCCGCGAGGAAATGCAAAAGTCGGTGGCCCACGGTATCGAATTCCAGGATGTCCTCGCGGATCATTTGAAGCGTCTTTTAACACCGCGGCAGCATCTGGTGGAGTTTGTCGGGGACACGCCGGGCAAAAAGCCACGCTCCAAGGTCGGCGATATTGTGATTACGCTGGGCGAAACCTCTGCTGCCGAAGGAGCGCGTATCGTTATCGAAGCCAAGGAAGAGGAAGGATACACCCTGCAAAAGGCGTTGAAGGAAATCGCTGAAGCCTGTGAAAACCGCGAGGCACAAATCGGTATCTTCGTTTTTTCCAGGAAAGTGGCTCCTGCTAACTTGGTTCCACTGTTTCGGTGGGGCAATAACTATCTGGTCACCGTCTGGGATAGCGACGACCCGTACACAAACGTTTATCTGGATGCCGCTATCCTGGTTGCCGAGGCTTTGTGTGTCCGCGAGGCGCGGCAGCGTTCCAGTGCAGAGGCGGACATCGGCAAAATGGAGAAATCCATCGAAGCTATCGAGAAAGGCTTGCAGGTGCTGGATCAACTCCAGACCTGGACCCAGACCATCCACAACAACAGCAAAAACATTCTAGACCGCCTGGAAAAGTGGCGGAAGGATTTGCAGCGCCAGCTGGAGCAATTGCGCGAATGTTTGGACTCATTCAGGGAACTTTGCACACCCCAGGGAAGCTGAGTTAATCGCGGGTCAGCACTTCGACACCGTGTTCGGTGATGGCGACGGTATGCTCGACGTGAGCGCTGGGCAAACGGTCGCGGGTCACGATCGTCCATTTGTCGGGGAGAGTAACCACGTCTTTATGCCCCATATTCACCATCGGTTCGACGGCTACCACAATACCGGGCTCTAATCGCCAATCCGAGCGGCGAAGCTCCCAGTTGGTGTAATTGGGAACCTGAGGCGGTTCGTGCATAGTACGCCCGATGCCGTGGCCAACGTATTTCTCGACGACCGAGTACCCGTGTTCCTTGACGTACTTTTCCATCAGCGCGGCCACTTCCGACCACCACTGACGCCGGCCCATTTCCCGGATCGCCAGTTCCAGGGTTTCCTGAGCCACCTGAACGAGTCGGCGAATGGCGGGACTACCTTCCCCGACGATAATGCTGATGGCGGCATCCGCACACCAACCGTCTTTTTTGCAAGCGGTATCTATCTTCAGCAAGTCTCCTTCCCGTAAGACACGGGGGCCGGGAATGCCGTGTACCACCTGTTCATTGACGGTAATACAGCAGCAGGCCGGAAACGGTACCCGCCCTGGATGCCCTTTGAAAAGCGGTTCGACCCCCTGCTGGCGGTAGAACTCTTCGACGGCCTGGTCAATATCCAGAGTGCGAACGCCAGGCCGGGCCATCTCGCGTGCCAGACGCAGAGCGGCGGCTACGATTTTGCCCGCCTCCCGCATTTTGGCGATGTCTTCCGGCCGTTTATATTCGATTTTCTGTTGCTGCACTTTCTTGAGCATAGGTGAATTCCCATCCGGTAGGACTGAGCATGGCCACTTAGGAATCAGTCGGACATAACCGCAGGGCGTGGCAAATTCGGCGAGTCACTTCCTGAGGCTCACCCAGGCCACTAATTTCTAGGAGTTTGTTCTGCTGGCGGTAATGGCTTGCCACGGCCGGTAGCGTCGCGTGATAGACTCGCAAACGTTCGCGGACCGCCTCCTCACGGTCATCTGACCGCTGAACCAGCGGCGTGCCGCAACGGTCGCAAAGCTCGTCGCGCTGAGGTGGCCGACTTAGCAGATGGTAAATAGCGGCGCACTTCGGGCAACTGCGTCGGCCACTGATGCGGCGGACGATTTCCTCGTCAGGAACGTCCAGCCAGATGGCCCAATTCAGAGGCAAGCCGATCTCAGCCAGCACGGCGTCGAGTGCCTCGGCCTGAACCCGTGTGCGGGGATAGCCGTCCAGAACAAAATGTTCCGGTCGGTCAGGCCGGCGAAAGCGCTCCGCCACCACGCTGTTGACCAGCTCATCCGGCACGTAAAGCCCCTGTTCCATGTACGGCCGGACTGCCTGGCCCAGCGGTGTGCCGAGACGTACCGCTTCCCGCAGGATGTCGCCGGTAGCGATATGCGACCATCCGAAGCGCTCGTGCAACCACTCAGCTTGCGTTCCCTTGCCACTGCCCGGTGGGCCTAAAAGGACTATCCGCATCCGTGGACTCTTCTTAGAGGAAGTACTGGATCGTGCGGTGCATCTCCATTTTAGAACGCTAACAATCACCGCGACAGTCTGGCCGATTTTCCTGTCCAGCCGGGGATAATTTGCACTTGCACGGACAGCGTAAAATGGCATAGGAGGCAAGAGCATCGGGCTTCGTTGACAATGACACTTCCAGGAAACGATGGGTTACGTGCCTTGCTGAGCTGAAACGGGAACCGACGGGAGCGGAGAAGCGTGCTATGGCTGTTCAAACCGAGGAACGCCGTGCGAAAATTCGTCAGGCCGAGGAAGTGCTGGGTTTGGAAGCGCGGCGGTTAGGATTTGCCCGAAGCCTATTTTTTGGCCGGTTTCGCTCGGATTTGATGTTTCCGTGGCCGGAATTGCCACCGGCGGAGCAACAGGCTGTGCAGAACCTGGTGCACGAGTTTCGCGCTTTTTCCGACGCGGAGATCGATCCGTTCGAAATTGACCGTCTGGCGGACATCCCGGCATCCGTGATGCGCGGATTGGCCCGATTGGGCATGTTCGGCCTGACCGTGCCGCGTGAGTTTGGCGGTTTGGGATTATCGCAATCGGCGGCGTGTCAGGTGATGGAGGCAGTGGGCAGTGTGGATGCCAGCATCGCCGTCATGCTTAACGCCCATCACAGTATTGGTCTGCGGGTCATCTTGCTGGCCGGGACGGATGAACAGAAGCAGCGCTGGCTGCCACCCCTGGCTCGCGGCGAAATCCTGGCTGCATTCGCCCTCACCGAACCCAACGCCGGTTCGGATGCTGCCGCCGTTCAGACCATGGCCACGCCTTCCCCGGATGGGCAGGTCTATTATCTCGATGGCGAGAAACGCTATATCACCAACGGTTCCATCGCTGGTGTGCTCACTGTGCTGGCGCGGGCACCTGTGCCAGGACGTGAAGGTACTCACGTAACGGCCTTTCTGGTTACCCCCGACTTGCCCGGCTTTGAAATCGTGGAGGCACGGATGCCAAAGTGTGGCATTCGCGGCACCGTTACCAGCCGGCTTGCTTTCCATCACATGCCCGTGCCCGCGGCGAATGTGCTCGGCAAACTTGGCGAAGGATTGAAACTAGCGCTAACGGCCCTGGATTACGGTCGGATCACGTTCGGAGCGACTTGTACGGGAGCCGCTAAGGTTTGCTTGCAGGCGGCGGTTCGGCATGCGGCTACCCGCTATCAGTTTGGCCAACCGCTGGCCGGGTTCGAAATGGTCAAGGAAAAGCTCGCCCGGATGGCCGCCGACATTTTCGCTATGGAATCAGCCACGCAACACGCCGCTTCGTTACTCGATGCCCAGACCGGCGATTACATGCTCGAAACCGCCATGGTCAAGGTATTCGCTTCGGAAGCGTTGTGGCGAATCGTCAACGACACAATTCAGATTTTCGGCGGCCAGGCTTACTTCAGCGACGAACCTTACGAACGCATGATGCGCGATGCTCGCATCAACCTGATCGGCGAAGGGGCTAATGATGTACTGCGGGCGTTTGTCGCGCTGGTGGGTTTGCGCGAGGTCGGCCAACAATTGCGGTTGCTTTCCGAAGCGTTGTGGCGACCATGGGAGCAATGGCAAGCCTTACTTCGCTTTGCCGGTCGCCGCATTTACTTCAGCCCTCCGCACATCCCGATTCGCCATGCCGAATTAGCCGAGGCCGCGACACGCTTGGCCAGCGATATTGCCACTTTTGGCAAAGCAGTGGAATCGGTCCTGCTGCAATATCGTGAGGAGATTGTCGAGAAACAGCATATCCAGAAACGACTGGCTGATGCCGCGACGGATCTGTATCTGGCTTCCTGTGTCCTGAGCCGATTGGATACGCTGCTTGAGCGAAATAGGGATACGACGGCTGCGAGTCTAATGAAGCGCGGCCAGTTGTTCCTGGCCCAGGCTTCGCGGCGAGTGCGACGCAACCTCCAGGCCCTCCGCGACAACGACGACCCCCTCACCAACCAACTCGCCGAGGAACTGGTACAAACCCTACCGTAGCCGCTCGACAGAAAGCTTAGCTCTTACAAGCGGCCAACCGGTACTCAGCCCGTATAAGTTCTATAAACCCCAGCAAGTTACCAAAACACGTTGGGCAGGTCAGAGCGTACGCAAGGTGGCACGTTGGTATTGAGCTTAGTGCAGAACATCGGTGTTAGTCAGCGAGCGTTCAACCCTGCGATTGTCGAATCAGCGTTTAGATTAGTGCAGAACACTGCTTTCATTCACCGATAGATGAGTAGCTTAGGTCAAGCTCCAGCGATTAACTCTCGGCTCTTTTGCTGTAATGAGTCCCAGCTGCCGGCAAACAGCGCTAGCCCTAAGTATCGATCAACCGAAATCACCGAGCGGCGCCGCCTTCACTGTCTAGTGTTGCCTGGCTCGGTAGCACACTCTCCCGCTTATTCGCTTTTTATAAAACCGTATGCAACTGAGTCGAACACAGTAGCCGCCCGCGGTTCAATCGTCCGTTCAGCCAAGACCCACTCTCCTTAACCGCCGGCGACGAAGCTGGCTTTATCCGAATCGTAACGCACATCAGTTTCGACGAGGTGCTGTTCGGCCTGCCCGGCCCCAACGAGAAAATCAAGGTGGCTATTGTTACCGGCGACCCGGAACCACTGGGAGAAGTCATCGGCCCTTACGGCGGGCTGTTGCCCTTGTGTACGCTGGTCGCTATGCTGGTCGGTGCATTCGCCGCGTTCTTACCCGTAGCGGACCAGGAATCCCGACGCAGCGGACAGTTTGGCCCAGCACGCCAGAGGAGATGGACAGATTGTTAGGCATCGAAGGTAAGCGCATTCCCGACAGCCCCGTGACCCCCGGCAGAAATAAGGTCGTCTGGCAGCCTTCTGATAGAATAACAATCACATTTGAAGCCCATCCTTATGATACGACAGCCCGCCAAAGCATAGGGATCCGCATTGGCATATACACTATCACGGAGTTAGGCGCGACACATTCGTCCCCGGAGACCCGATGCCGGGTTTCCAGAAGTGAGCCTTCCACAAGGAGATTGATATGAGTATACAACCCTTTTGGTCGCATACGACCACCGACCAATTAGAAGGCCAGGAGCTCTATATTGGGGTTTACCTTATCGAGGGCAAGTACGTCAGGCTAGTGCTGAACGTTCTCGGAATCAATGACATTGAAGTGGACCTGCGTCCTGAGGATGCGGAGAAACTAGCTGCAGCGCTTAGTGAAGCGGCATATCGTGCAAGACTAGGTGCGTAACCATACGACAAAACATACATGGAAATAGAGCGAAAAAGTGGCGAAATGCCATAACTCACGCGATGGCGGGCCTAAGCATAAAACGGAACATGCATGACAATAGGCCTGCGCTCCGCAGTCGCGTCGCATACCAAAGTGGCATCCGCTAGTCGGCTGCTTGTTATAGTTTCATGAGCAGCAGGGTCGCTTGCTCCGCGAGAACCCGCTGTCGTTCACCGCCGGCGATACGAATTTGTACCGCTATGTGTTCAATAATCCGGTTGTATTAAGAGACCCTTCGGGGCTACTTACGATCGGATTGGGCGTTAGTGGAGAGTTATACCTGGGTATATTGCATTTTCAGGTGAATGTAGACATAACGTTCGGTTGGAGTTGGCAAAAAGGCTTTAGTGGCGGCATGACATTCACCGGAGGCGCGCAGTTTGGAGTAGGGCTCGGAGGAGGCGTATCCCCATATGTGACCGTCACTACTGCTGAATCTGTTGCAGACCTCTCCGGCTGGACCACGTACATAGGTTTCAGTTCTCGGTATTGCGGGTTTGACTATCTCATCGAAGATCCACAGCCGCCCCGGCAGGCTCCTCCACCGTATGAAGGTTTCAGCATAACACTTCCCAGTCCGTTCACTGTAGGTGGCGGGATACATGTGGGGGACTTAAGAACCTGGGTGTGGCAATGGTTCTGAGCTAGCGTAGACTGTTGGTCAATGGCGGAGATAGTCACAAGCAGTAGTGAGGTTGTTTCTGACTGTGGAATGTACCCCGACAGTGTGTATAAAGAAAATGCTCGGCTTCACGGAGACTGGCTACTATGAAAGAGTGGAACGTTTATCGAAGGCGAAGACGTGCTGCTCGTATTTGGTTTGTAATTATGATACCTATGCTGTTCGGTCTAATGTTTGTCTCGGCTTGGCTGGAGCTTCCTTTCTGGGCATCCGGTGCACTGTTCATTGCTATATGCATGGTTTGGGGAGTGCTGAATCTGCGCTGGGTTTATTTCCCTTGCCCACGGTGTGGCAGGCCTCTGCATGGCACATGGTGCTATGTTAACACGGTGGCTGGAAGATGCATCCACTGCGGCCTCCGATTATATGAGGAAATCCAAAGCACACGGTCCGGCGGAGCCTAGGGCAGTGGCTTGCTGGTCTTCTATGCCAAAAGAATGCTCGGCATCACCGGTCGGGTAATAACGGACTGATTTGCATAGATGCTTAGGCGAATCACGTCTAGGCTAGGGGTGTGAGGAACCAATTTCAAGAAGATGACACGACCCACGGTGCGCCGTTAGCTGAGTCTGCATCCCGTTCACCGCGTATCTGTGATGTATGAAAGCAGTAGCTAAGCGGTGGTCTAGGCTACGCCAGTTTTCTCGCTCTGTTGAACGAACCAAGTCCACCAGCGGGCGACCGGTTCAGGTTCACCGCCCGCGAACTCGACGCCGCCCTAAGTCTGTATTATTAGCGTGCCGGCAGAACCTGTATTACTACCGTGCCCGCTGGTACGATCCGCAAGCGGGTCGCTTCCTGCGCGAGGACCGGCTGTCGCTTACCGCCGGCGATACGAACGTGTACAAGGCAAGTATGTGCTCAATAAGCCACCTATGTCGACCTCACGGGATCGCCGTGGTGGGATAAACTCAAGCGCTTTGGGCGCGGTTTCTGGAACCGGTTTACTGGGTTCTTCTACGAAGCGATTTTGGTGCCCGTGGGTTTGTTTAGCACAAGGATAGAGATTTTGTTGAGCTTGTTTCAAGGCCTGGTTTTTGCAGGAAGTTTGGCTCATGATGCGATGTCCTAGGCGTGTTGCTGCCGGCTCTGGCTATTCTTCCGGCTGGTGGAGGGGGTTGGGAGGCGGTTCGGCGATTTCCGGTTGGCCGAGGCTTTGGATTACGTCAATCTGGCCGCGGACTTCTCCTTCCAGCAAGCGGAGTCGCATCTCCAGCTCACGGATTTTGTTTTCCAGCATTTGTAACACACCGCGCTCTTCCGCTGCTGGCCGCAACCGTGGCACCTCGGGATAGCCGAGCTGACGTTGTAATGCCGCAAACAGATAGAGCGGATCGCGTCCGTGACTGGCTTTGGCGATGCGGCCTTCTTTGAGACCGAAAAGGGGAGTTGGCCAGGGGCCCTCACGACCCAGCCGCTGCTGGTCCTGGATGTACTGTTCGGAATGCAGATAAATCAGGTCGGCGAACTCGACTTCACCCATGCTTCGCCGCAGGGTTTCGAAGAACCGTCGCCAATCCTCGTTGAAGAAACTGTCCTGCTCCATGCAATCGAGGCCCTCCTGATAACCGAGCTGGCAGCGGGCCAACACTTCAAACTCGTACACAAAGAGCCCGGCTGGCGTCGGTTTTTCCGAGCGATAACGCGCTTCTCCTTCGAGCACTTTGAGGGCGTGGTCGAAGCTGAAGCGCAGGCCTTCCTCTTCCGCCTTACACACGACAAAGGCCTGGAAAGGCGTGAAATAGTGCGGCAAGCGCTTCATTCCGACTCCTAATAAGCCGGAGTGTTTCAGTTCCGTGGCCAGGTAATCGAGGGCGAGGGGCAATTTCGTTGTGGTCAGCAATTCATCGCGGATTTGCGTCAGGGCGATTTGTGCGGGGACACCTTCGCGCAGGCGCTCGGCAAAGGTGCGGAAGAAGTAGGCTTGTTCGACATATTCCTCGCGATCCAAGACCGGCGCCAGCACCGGGACAGACATGGTTGGCCTCCTCGACGGCATTACCAGGAATTGGCCAGGTCATGGTGGAATTGGGAAACCGACGGCGTGGGCTGCATCGGGGTTTATGCTTGCCCATGGTGCGGTGGTGATAATCGGCAAACTTTCCCGCGGCATGGCAGGAGCCGAAAGCGATTGCGGGCAATCCAGGCATAGATTCTTTCCCCGACCCAGGCGGCTCCCGGTAAGTAAAGCAGTGGAAGGATTGGCCAGCAAGCCGGCAAATACCAGGCTAAGGTGCGGAAGGCGTAGAAACCTCCGTAACAACGCCGCCGTGTCGTTCCCGGCGTGACCACGTGCATCTGCACCAGTAACTTGTCCGGGTCGAGTGCCGGTGAGGTCAGAGGAACAGCGAAAGGTTGTCGGGCATCGTGATAGGCCAGCCGGCCAAACACATCCAGCCGTTTCAAAACAGCAACACTGCGCAGGCACAGTGGACATTGACCGTCGTATATGACCACCGGGCGATCGGTGGGTAATTCTGCTAATGCTTTTCCGGCGGTTTCGGCTGACAATACAGTCTGGGTTGCGTTCACGGGATGTTTCCGGTTTTGCTTCTGGCTGACTTACATCTGACACAACGACGGCGTAAGGCCGTGCGCTGCTATGGTTCAGCCAGGATATCGTCCTCAAAAACTATTCTACACGCTGCCAGCTTGAACCAGCGAAATAGCCGTATCGCGATGCGAAATGGCAACGACTGTGCTGGTAACTCGGTGCTGCCCATCCGTGCCACGCTGAGTTAACTCCGCATCAGCCAGGGTAGTTGTGCGGTTCGCTGTGATTGCCAGGAGTTACTGCTGAATGAAGGAAACGGCTGAGCGTGACGGCACATCCCAACTGCAACGGAGCAATCCTGGAATACGCTGGCAAGGCTGCCCCGATTGGTCAGTGCACGGGAGGAGGTGGTGGTGAGCTTGGAAACACGGGTTCCGCATTGCCGCTGCTGTTTGGAACAGGCGGTGGAGGCACGGCCAGGCTTTCGGAAGGATTATTTGACGCGCGAGATGACGAGCCGGAGGGAGATTGCGAGCCAGGACTTTCGGCGCCACCAACATGGGGAGCTGTGCCGGCACTGGCAGGCGGCGGAGGAACCATCGGGATTGTTGTGCGCACGTATTTATCGGGCATTTGCGTGTCGCCGTTCGGTTTCGTCATGCCCGGCGAGAAGGTTCCGTTGCCAGACGTTCCCGGCAGTGGCGGTAAAGGAACAGTATCGGCGTGCTGGCTGGCGGAAAACGATCCGCTGCTTGGGCGATTTCCGTTAACCGTCTCGGTGCCTGATTTGCCTGCTGTGTCAGGACTGGAAAAGCTCCTGGCGTTCGAGGCCGAACTAGGAAACATGGAAGCGTCGGACCTGGGAAAATTCGCGCCAGGAGCAGAGCCGGTCGGCTGATTGTAATTCGACCGTTGAATAGGAGTTCCACCGGGGGCGGGATAAGAACTGGGATTGCCAGGGACTGGCGGATAAATACCTGGATTAACTGGAGCAGCCGGATTGTTTGGATTAGGCGGTAAAGTGCCCGGGACGCTGGTAGGCTGCGCTGTATAGCCAGGCAGGCGGTCATTCCACCCGGAAGTAGTCGGGTAGGCATTGCCGTTACGGGGAACGCTCGTGCTGGGGGATGGATTGGGGTTGGCGGACAGGTTCGGGGCCGGCGGATTCGCACGCCGCGACCCGCTGCTGTTTTGGCAACCCAGCACCACACTGACAGCCATCATGGCCAGCCACCAGGGCTTCCTGCCCATAACCATCTCCTTGCGTGAGTTTGCACCGTACTACTCGGGAGGTTTGCGGTCCTGCCTTTTGACGAGCCGCTGACCTCGCCGCCTAGACCCGGTTGCATAACCGCGCTCACAAAAGTAGGCAAGAGCAATCGGTCCCGGAATCAGATACAGGATCTTCAGGGTGGGCCGAGAAATCTATCGAGCTGTGTTCCCTGTTCGCCCCGCCAGCAATTCCCGGTGAGCGTAACGGTGTGCGATTGATTTGCTCATACCCATTTAAGAATTGCTGGCGTACACTACCTTGGGGGATGCCCAAGAGTCGGTTTCAGTGGACCAAGGCGGTGAGTGCTGACCATGCGGATTCTCATCGTCGAAGATAATAAAACCTTAGCGGGAGCGCTCAAGCAAGGTTTAGAGGAAGAGCGGTTTGCCGTAGATGTGGCTTACGATGGTGAGGAAGCCGACTACAAAGCGCGGGTCAACGAGTACGACGTCATCGTGCTCGATCTCATGTTGCCGAAAGTGGACGGATGGACGCTGTTGAAGCGCTGGCGGGAACGGGGATTGACTACCCATGTCCTGGTTTTGACTGCTCGCGGGAGCACGGAAGAAAAGGTACACGGCTTGAATTTGGGAGCGGATGATTACTTGGCCAAGCCGTTCCAGTTTGAGGAACTGCTCGCCCGCATCCGTGCGCTGGTTCGTCGCAAACATCAGGTGAAAAATCCCATCATACGCATTTACGACCTGGAAATTGACACCGCCGCTCGAAAAGTCAAACGGGGTGGCAAAGTCATTCATCTCACCCCGCGCGAATACGCGCTCTTGGAATTTCTCGCCTTCCACCGTGGTCGGGTGGTCACTCGTCCCATGATCTGGGAGCATCTCTACGACGAACATGACGAAAATACTTCCAATGTCGTGGACGTGTACATTCGCTATCTGCGGCAAAAGATTGACAAAGGGTTCGAACCGCCGCTCATCCTGACCCGCTGGGGCGAAGGTTACATGCTGCGAAGCGAGGAAGATGAAGTATGATGGCAGCAATGCGTGGATTCAAACTGGCAATGCCCAATCGTAGAAGTGCCTGGGTCCGCGACCATCCAGGCACTCGCCGATAATCGTACGGACGGTAACCGCAATTGAGAGTGTCGGAGAACGATGAGGGATGCGATGCGTTCGATACGATTACGCTTGCTGTTAAGCTTGCTGGTGGTTCTTGGGCTGGTCCTGGGATGGGTGTCGTGGTCAGCGTACGCGCTGGCTCGTTATTCGCTGGAAGTGCGCCAGAACGGCATTCGGGAAATGTTGCAGGCTCGATATGAAAGCGCGGAACGGGAGGAAAGAGAGCGTTTCGATGAAAGTTTGCTTCACCAGGCACACGCTCTGGCGGGGATTGCCCGATTGCAATGGCGTTGGCCGCGGTTGCGGTTTTTCGCCCTGGGGTGTTTGACGGCTGTGCTCGACGCCAACGCCTTTGCGACCGTGCCGATTTGGCTCGGACAGGATGCTTATACGCCACTGGCCCTGCGTTTGCACTGGCTGGTGGCTCCCAATCTGGAAATTTCTGAGGAATTTTTTGTCGAAGGCGAAGAGGAGCTCTATTATCAGTTCACGTTTCCCAACGGGGAGGTGCTGCACTATTCACCCAACCTATCCGAGCCGTGGCGACTGCCGACGACATGGCGGGAGCAGTTGCGATTATTGGAGCCGTACTATGACGAAATTCAAAGCCCCAAAGGTGAACCCATGCGGCGAGTCACGGTGCGTGTGCCGGTAAGCCGCTGGCGGTTTTTCCTGTGGAGAGGCTGGCCAGCAGAACGAAGCGGACCTTCCGGACGCGGGCGACCTTCAGAGTTTCCCGGACGCACTCTTCGCCCGCCGACGCCAGGCAAGCCGCCAGTCGGAAACTTGCCTCCCTTTGTGGACCAATCAGCTCCGCAACTGTTTATCTCCGTCGCCAGAAGTACGGCTCCGCTGGCCGAAAAACTGGAACGACTCGCCCAGCGCCGCGATGAAGGCTGGCGGCAAAGCGAAGCCGACACCCGTTCGGCGTTGCGATCTTTCGGGCTGCTTTTGTTGTTGACCAATCTTGCCACCTTTGCTGGGGCCGGGATCGGAGGTTGGGCGTTGATTCGGAACAACTTAAAACCGCTGGCCCGAATCGCTGATGCAGTCAGTCAGGTGAATGAAAAGACTTTTTCGCTGCCATTGGATGGCCAGCCCGTGCCGCGAGAACTGGTGCCGATTGTGGAAAAATTGCAGCAAACTCTTCGCTCCTTACAACAGGCATTCGAGCGAGAAAAGCAGGCCATCGCCGACATCTCGCACGATCTTCGCACGCCTATCGCGGCTTTGCTGACTACCCTGGAAGTGTCTTTACGGCGACCTCGCAGCGCTGAGGAATACCGTGCCACTCTGGAGAACTGTCAGCGGATTGGCCGGCAGCTTCGCCACCTCGCCGAACGTGTGCTTGCTTTGGCGCGACTGGACGCGGGAGTGGACCAGGTACGTCGGCACTGGTTTGATCTGGCCGCGCTGGTGGAGGACTGCATTCGCACGGTCGAACCGCTGGCAAAACAACAGCAGGTTGCCCTCAGTGCATCGGTGCCATCGGTGCTGTGCTACACGGATGCGGCTAAGCTCCGCGACATCCTCATCAACCTGCTCGATAACGCTGTGCAATACAATCGGCCTGGCGGTTCCGTCCAGGTTTCCGCTGAACAAAACAATGGTTCGCTTTACATCGAAGTCCAGGACACCGGTGTCGGCATGACCGAGGAAGTGCGGGCACGTATTTTCCAGCGCTTCTATCGAGCCGACACGTCTCGTGGGGAAAGTGACGGACACGCTGGTCTGGGACTGGCCATTGTTCAGGGCTATGTGAATATGCTTGGTGGCCGTATCGAAGTGGAAAGCCAGCCAGGTCGCGGAAGCACATTTCGCATTTACCTGCCTGCGCGGGAAACATGTCCGTCGAGTGCTGCCGAACCGGTGTGAGCATCCGAGTCAGGCAATCGGCAAGATTCCAGCCATTGCTGTGGTGCAACGGAAGCTGCCGTGAACACGGAGGGCCGCCCGAGTTTTGGCGGTATGTTCTATCTCGATTACGCCTGGACACGGGTAGTATATTTAGCGTCAACTGGTAATCCCTGACAGATAGAACAGCGCTGGCACTTACCGAAGTCTCGACATAGAGAGGATTGTTGCCTCGACCTGGGTTTGTGGAAAGTGGTGGGAAGTGCCAGACTTACCGACGTCTGGACATGGAGGAAGTTGCCACCTCCCTGCAAGCGAGGCACTTCCTTTCTAGAAAAACGCTTGCGCCAGTAATTTGGCGACCTCGTTCCGACAGCTGGCGAGCTGGTTCGGACCGCTGGCGAGCTTGTTCGGGCAGCTTGCGGGCGAAGCTATTGCGGTTTCTCCTTACGCATGGAGGGGCGCCAGGAGAAATCGGATTTTTTCCAGCCGTAAGACAGTAGCAGAGTTGTTTTACAGGTTTGCGTGCCGCGCTTATATAGCAACGGCAGTTCGCCTTGCTGTGGAGCAACATGTAAAGCGTACATGCAGTCGGCTTGCGAACGAATCGGAATAGTACCGATCCTGATGAGCACATCACCGGCTTGCAGCCCGGCACGATCGGCAGCGCTACCGGGAAGGATACGCTGAATGCGGTTGCCAGCATCTATGTCAAGTGTCAGGCCGATGTTTTCCGGCAAGGGATAGACCCAGAGCATTTCCGAACGAAAGGTTCCCTGACGCCGCGCTTCTTTGCGTAAGCCTTCGTAAACCTGGTGGCAGTGCAGGCACCCTTTGCCTTTGACAGGAAACGCTTTTTCGACAGGTAACACCTCGCGTTTTTGTCCGGCTGGTGCAGTTTCCCCTTGCTGATGTGCTTCGAGCACCAGCCGCATGGTATATTTCAGCCCCGCCACGGACATCCGCCCTTCGGCATCCTCGGCATCGCGGCCACCGTAGCGGCTGTAGATGTGCTCATCGGCGTTCAGGAAAAACGCTGCCCAGGTCAGGTCGAAATCGAACTGGAACAGGCCGATATCCACTCCGTTCATCTGCAGGATGCGAACGCAGATGAATTGCTGCATCAGGTGAATCAGTTCGGGGTCAGCAGGACGAACCACCTGTTCGTCAAATGCGGTGCAATCCGCTCACCGCTCTCACCGGAAAACCACGAAAATCGGCTTGCCTGTCTGCCTGGCCAGCTGCCGGGCCGCTGGATAATCGGTTAGCCAGTTCACGGCCGACGAAGCGCCCGGCTTGGGCTTTTTCTTGGGCTTTTCGGCAGCCTTTTTATCTTTGGCAGAGCTGGCGGACTTTGCCTGCCCAGAATTTACCTCGCTGGCTCCGTCCGAATTCGCCCTTGCCGTCCTGTCCTCGAATGAATGAGTGCCAGATTTTGTTTCGGTTTGTCCTGCCGAGGGAGTCGGCTTTTCCATGCTGGTACCCGGGCTTCCCTGGCAACCGGCCAGCATCAGGGCAGTGCACAGACTCAGGCATTTCACCGTACCAAATCCAGCACCATAGGCGTGCATCATCTTCTCCCAGGGCGGTGGTATCGCACGAGTAAGTGGCGTCCGTCGGATTGACGCTCCTGCTTGCACAAACAAGGACCAGCGCGGCTGCAATGTATCCGCATTGGTGTCAGGCTAATCCAGGTCGGCCAAGCTTCAGCTCCTGGCCAAATTTTTCTCCAGGCTTCTGGCCACAGGGAAGGTTGTCCTATAAAGTAACGGCCAATCCTGGCAACTCGTTGGCGCACGCTCTAATTTTCCGGATTAAACCCATATCCGGCAGAAGACGCATTTTCCTGGGCAGGGCTTGCCCCTGCGGCAAAGCGATCTGGGACCTCAGCTGTGGGCTGGACACTACTGATATTGACCTTAGCGGCGATTGTGCTGGTCACTTTCGTCGCACTGTCGGCGATATTCTTCATCTGGCTGGAGCGCAAGGTCGCGGGTCGAATTCAAGACCGCCTTGGCCCCACACGAGCCGGCGGTAAATTCGGCTGGCTGCAAACCATCGCCGACGGCATCAAATTGCTGGCGAAGGAAGACCTTATACCGGCCAACGCTGATCAATTTCTATTCCGACTGGGGCCGTATCTGGCGTTTACCGGTTCGTTTCTGGCGTACCTGGCGTTGCCGTTCAGTCGGGACGTGGTGGCGTTGCAAATGAACATTGCCCTTTTTTTCATGCTTGCGGTGATGGCGACGGAAGTGTTCGGCGTGATCCTGGCTGGGTACAGCTCGGGGAGTAAATGGGCTTTGTTCGGCGGGATGCGCGAAGCTGCCCAAGTGGTCAGTTACGAGGTGCCGATGGCCATCTGCGTGCTTATACCGGTCCTGGTGGCCGGCACGCTCAACCTCAACGTTATCTCCCAGCAGCAGGCCGGGCTGTTCTGGAACTGGTATGTCTTCCACGACCCGTTCACTTTTCTGGCGTTCTGGACGTATTTCACCTGTGCCACAGCTAGCTGCAAGCGTGCTCCTTTCGATTTAGCCGAAGCCGAGAGCGAATTGGTGGCGGGATTCCATACTGAATATAGCGGACTGCGCTGGTCGTTTTTCTTCATGGCGGAGTATGGCTCAATGTTTGCGGTAAGCGGTATTGCCACGACGTTGTTTTTAGGCGGCTGGCACACCGGGGTAGTACCCGCGAGCTTGAGCGATTGGGTGTTTGAAAACGCCTGGTTGCTTTACGTAGTGCTTAGCGTGCTGGTTTTTATCGCCAAATGCTGGATACTGGTTTTCGTGATGATGTGGGTTCGCTGGACCTTGCCGCGGCTGCGGATTGACCAGGTGATGACCACCTGTTTGAAATATCTGCTCCCCATCGCCTGCTTTTTGTTGCTGGGCGCCAGTCTGCTGCCGTTGGTATGGCACAGTGTCTTTCCTAGCTGGGTGAAATTACCATTCCGCAATCCTCCAGCATTTCCAGCAGCTCCTCGGTAACACTATGGATGCCTGGCTGGACAAATCAGACGATTATCGGCTTCGGCTCGGGACATAAAAGCATGAACGCCAGCGAAATACTCTTCTGGATTGTCGCTCTCGGCACCGCTGTATGTGCGGTGATGGTGGTGATTACGCAACACATCGTGCGCTGCGCGATCTGGTTGCTCTTTACGCTCGCGGGAACGGCTGGATTGTTTTTCTTGCTCGGACTCGATTTTCTGGGGGCTACACAGCTGTTTGTGTACGTTGGCGGGACGCTGGTACTGGTGATTTTCGGCGTGATGCTGACCGCGACCGGGCCCTTCATTCAGTTGCGGGCGGGAGCAGGCGAATGGGCTATGGCGATTATCGTCGGCTTATTGCTATATGGATTGATAGCCGCCAGCTGGTTTTTCGCTGACTGGTCGAAGCTTCCGGAAGCGGCTATGCCCGACGACCCGAAGCAGATGTACCACACGGAGCAATTGGGGAGGGCGCTGCTCGGCGATGTTTCCGTGCAGCCGCGATCTGCTTTGCCCAACGTAAGTGCCAAACCGACTGCTGAAGCTCCAGGTCCTGAAAAAGGCAAAAAAGCATCAGTCCAACGCAGCGCATCGGCTTATTTGCTACCGTTTGAAATTGTCTCGGTGCATTTACTGGTGGTGCTGATCGGTGCGGCCTATCTGGCTCGGCCACGGCGAAAACGCGCGGCTTCCATGGCGTCAGCCGAAAGATGAAAGGCTTTGATTACGCCCGCCTCGGTGCGTGGATTGTTACACCTATCGGCCCGAAGCGCGGCTCAGCGAGGTGAGCAATCATTGCCTAACTCAGCAAGGATATCCACATGACTGGCATTGGACTAACGCACTATCTGCTGATTGGTGCAGTGTTATTCGTCTGCGGTGTAGTGTGTATGGCCATCAAACGCAATGCCATCGGCGTGCTGATGGGTGTCGAACTGGTGCTTAACGGAGCCACGGTGAACTTTGCTGCTTTCGCCCGGTTCCACGAGGCTTTCCGGGTGGAAGGCCAGATTTTTGCACTCTTTACCATTGTGCTCGCAGCTGCCGAAGCGGCCATCGCTCTGGCCATTGTCTTGAACTTTTACAACAACTATCTCACCGTGGACGTGGATACCGCTGAGGAACTGAAGGGATAAAAGGCTATGATGGAAAATCCCGGTTGGCTGCTGGTCACTGCCACACTCCTGCCACTGGTTTCGTTTTTGCTCCTGCTCATTGGGGGCCGATACTGGGGTCGAATGGCAGGCTGGGTGGCCACTGCGGCCATCGGAGGTGCTTTTGTTCTCAGCGTGATAGCCTTTGCCTATTATTTGCCTTACAGTGGTTTGCTCACTCATGACCACGAGCACGGTTCTGCCAGCCACCACGATAAACACGGCCATGGGCACGAACACAAGCCGGCTCAGGGAGGCATGTCTGGTCGCCATGACCGCAGCCACGACCATATTCCAGCCAGGAAGCGTGATCCCGCGATACCGCCCTGGCAGGGAGGCGTAGTCTGGGCGCAAACCAGTAGCGGCGAAGTGGGCCAGGCGTCGGCATTTCGACTGGGCTTTTATGTGGATGGTTTAACCGTCGCCATGTTCGTCATGATCACGTTGGTGGCCACGCTGATTCACATTTTCTCCACCGGCTACATGGCTGAGGAGTTGCAAGCGGAGGTGGAGGACCACCAGGCCCACGTCGTTCGTCGCGGTCGCTATCCGCGATTTTTCACCTACATGTCGCTGTTTTGCTTTTCGATGCTCAACCTGGTGCTGGCCGATAACCTTTTTCAGATTTTCATCAGCTGGGAGCTGGTGGGCATTTGTTCCTATTTGCTCATCGGATACTACTACGAGCGACAGAGTGCTTCCAACGCGGCCAACAAAGCTTTCATCACCAACCGTATCGGGGATGCCGGATTCATCGTGGGCCTGGCCATTTTGTGGACCTATACCGGTACCCTGACCCTTCACGATACGGTGCAGGAACGAAAGACCGCCAAGGGTGAGGTTCGCCAGGAATTGGAACCGGGGGTGTTCAGCCGCGTGCGTATGCCGGATAAAGACGCGCACGGTGATCCGTTGCCCGGCGAACTGGACAAATGGTTTGGCAATTTCGTTCGGGTACAACCCATTGAGACGGCAGCCGTCAGCGGTGCGGAAGTGCGTTACCGCCTCCATCCGCAAGGAGATTTCGTTCTGCTGTTCACCGGACATTTTCACGGCGACGATTTGACCAGTCCGGAAGGAATTTCCGCCAGCACCTTTCCGACGAACGAAGGTTTGGCAGTGATCCCATACTGGGCACTGGTTGCGGCTGGGATTGGCATCTTCCTGGGGTGTGTAGGTAAATCGGCTCAATTTCCGCTGCACGTCTGGTTGCCGGATGCTATGGAAGGGCCGACCCCGGTGAGTGCGTTGATACATGCGGCGACAATGGTAGCCGCTGGCGTTTACCTGGTCGGACGGGCATTTCCGCTCTTCACCCCAGAGGTGTTGCTGATCATTGCCTACGTAGGTGCGGCGACGCTATTCATCGCGGCCACCATTGCCCTGGTGCAAACCGACATCAAGAAAGTGCTGGCGTATTCCACGGTCAGCCAGCTCGGGTTCATGATGCTGGCTCTCGGAGTGGGGGGTTGGATCGCCGGACTGTTCCATCTGTTGACGCATGCCTTTTTCAAGGCGTTGCTGTTTCTGGGTTCGGGCAGCGTCATTCACGGCTGCCATCACGAGCAGGACATGATGAAAATGGGCGGACTATACGACAAGATGAAAATCACGGCGTGCACGATGCTGGTCGGAGTGCTTGCCATTGCTGGGGCGCCTCTTTTCAGCGGCTGGTACAGCAAGGATGCGATTATGGTCAGCGCCCTGGCTTTCGTTACGCATTATCCCCAGCACATACTGCTGTTCCTGCTGCCGCTGGTGACCGTGGCGATGACTGCGTTCTATATGTTCCGGCTATGGTATTTGACCTTTACCGGTGAGCCGCGCGACGAGCACCTCTACCAGCACGCCCACGAGTCGCCGTGGGTGATGACCCTGCCGCTGGTGGTGCTGGCGTTTTTCAGCGTAACCGTGGCTTGGGGGTTACCGCCCTGGGATCCGCATGCCAGTGCACTGGAGCACTACCTCGACCACGAAATGCCCATTTATCTGCATCCGGACTCGGAAAACAAGCTGCAAGATGCTTTCCTGGCGCCCGTGCGCAAATACGTGGAGCAACCGGAAGCTTTTCCGAATATTCACCTGCCTGAGCCCGGGACACTGGCCGGGTTGCTCGCCCTGTTATCGGCGGGTATCGGTTTCTTGCTCGCCACCACCATCTATTACTGGGGTTACCTGGATCCCGAGGCAACCCGCGAACAGTTTGCGCGGGTGTATGCTTTCCTGTGGGAAAAGTGGCATTTCGACGAGCTGTATCGCTGGGTGGTGGTTCGGCCGGCGCTGGTACTGGCACGGGTCTGCCGCTGGTTTGATCTGCAGGTTATTGACGGACTGGTGGACGGCAGTGCCCGGGCTACCGTCAAAATCTCGCAATGGGATGGCCGATTTGACCTCGGCATCATTGACGGGCTGGTGAATCTCACCGCCAATATCATCTACGCCATCGGTGCCTGGCTTCGCAATGTCCAGACCGGATTGCTCCGCAACTACGTGCTGTTTCTAGCTTTGGCGGCCATCGGCATCTTTGCCGTGGTCTCCTATATCCTGGCGCTGATCGGCTAGCCATGACCGATGGCGTGATGCCGGTCGCCAACAAACGGCTCTCTCCAGACACTTTCCAACAGGGATGCTGGCTATGCCATACTTCGAATACGACCTCTGGCTGATGACTGGGATTATTTTCGTCCCTTCGCTCTTTGCTCTTTTGCTATTGCTGATTCCTCGCGGCCAGGAGAACCTGATGCGGATAGTGGCCCTGGCAGGCACCGTGCTGACGTTGCTGTTGAGCGTGTTTTTGCTTGTGGACTGGTATCAGTTGCTCGACAGCTATCGGCACACCGGCCAGGACGGACATACGCTGGCAGCACGCGCCGATCAGGCACGGATCAACGAAGCTGGTCGGGGACACAACGACGCTGACCTGGTGGCTCGCCGGTCCTGGATTGGTCGCTTCAATATTGATTACTTCCTCGGTGCTGATGGCATCAGTGTATCGCTGGTGGTGTTGACGGCGCTGATTTGCGTGCTGGCCATTGGAGCCAGCTGGAACATCGAAAACGCCGTTCGGGGGTACCTGATTCTGTTCCTGATCCTGGAAACTGGCATGATGGGAACGTTTCTGGCCCTGGACTTTTTCCTGTTCTACGTCTTTTGGGAAGTGATGCTGCTGCCGATGTATTTCCTGATCGGTTTGTGGGGCGGACCACGCCGGGAATATGCCGCTATCAAGTTTTTCCTGTACACCTTGCTCGGCAGTGTGCTCATCCTGATTGCGATGATCGCGTTTTACTTTGCCGATCTGCGTCCACTCGTAAATTGGTTGCAACATCGAGCGGGACAAGCATCCGACGCGGATCGCACGCAACTTCAGCGGGAAGCCCGCGCTCTGGAAGAGGCGTTGCGGCAACGACAGGCACGCGGCGAAGCCACGCTCAACACCTTCGACATCCTGCTTTTGCACAAAGTAGGTCGGGAATCCGCACGGCTCGAAGCCGAATGGCAGCGCGTCGAACAGCAGTACGAACAGGCCCTGGCCAGCCGCGACACGCAGCGAATCGAACAGGCCCGCCAACTGCGCAATCAGGTGGCTGCTCAGAAGGAACGTTTCCAGATTTTCTCGCCCACTTTCCAGCTAATCATGTTCGTGCTGCTATTTATCGGCTTCGCAATCAAATTACCCATGGTGCCTTTCCACACCTGGTTGCCCGATGCTCACGTCGAGGCACCGACTCCGATCAGCATGATCCTGGCTGGCATCCTGCTGAAAATGGGCGGATATGGTTTGCTGCGTATTGCTTACCCCATCTGCCCGTGGGCGGCGTATGCGTTGGCCTGGTGGGTAGCCTTGTTCGGAGTAATCAGCATTGTTTACGGGGCGTTTGCTGCTATGGCCCAGACCGATTTCAAAAAACTCGTCGCCTACAGTTCCATCAGCCACATGGGTTATGTGCTGCTGGGCATTGCCATCTGGACGTCGCTGGAACGGTCGCAGTTCTGGAACTGGGGAATGAACGGTGCCATGTTCCAAATGCTCGCCCATGGGCTGAGTTCGCCGGGCATGTTCTTTATGGTCGGAGTCATCTATGACCGGTTGCATCACCGCGACCTGGATCGCATGGGTGGTCTGGCCAATGCTATGCCGCTTTATGCCGGGCTGAGTTTCATCATCTTTTTCGCGGCTATGGGCTTGCCGGGACTTTGCGGTTTTCCGGGAGAATTCTTCACCGTGCTCGGCACCTGGAACTTTACGCCGCCCGGCAGTGAATGGGCGGGTAAAGTGTTTGCCGTCCTGGCTGCCGCTACCGTCGTCATTACCGCGGGCTATATTCTGTGGACTCTGCAGCGGGTGTATCTGGGCCATCGTCCGCCCAGCCCGGATTTGCCGGAGATTACCTTCCGCGAATTCTTATGTGCTTTGCCGATCGTCGTGCTGGCCATCCTGCTGGGTGTTTGGCCTCGTTCGGTGCTCGACTGGGTCGAACCTTCCCTGGCTGCTTTGCTCCGCGACCTGGCCAGCATCCACGGTGGTTAGACGTTTTTCGGCCGCAACCGCTGAGTGGGAGATCGGAAATTTCAGCGGTGGTGCCGATGCAGATCATGGCCGTGCGCGGTTATGGTGTGTGCGAAAGGGACTAATCTCGGCAGGCGAAAGCAGGTTCTAAAGGGTTGCTAAGTAACCTGGCGAACCTGAATCGTTTAGCTCAGCACGGCACCGAGAGGCGCGCTCTAACGTGTTGCCAAGTAACGCTGGGCAGCAGTACGGATCGACTGATAGCGGTTGCGGGCCTGACGGAGCCAGTCGGTGACAATCGCAATCCTCCGGCGGGGGTCGGCTAAGTCCGATCGCAAAGCGAAAAGAACCGACTCCTCACAGGGCGGGGCGAAAAGGTCTTTTTCAAGCGGAGCGCGTTGATGGCGAGGCAAAGTACGTATCGCTTCCCAGGCAGCGCGCAATTCGCTATGTGAATCAAGTATCCATGCGCCCACTAAGTCGTCCAGAGCACGACGCCGGGCCTCAGCCAGACGATTGTTATAGCGGGGAACAGGTCGGTCTGGCGGAGCCTCACGGAGCATCTGGAACGGATTAATCTGTACCGACCGCACCTCCAGCGGATATTTAGCGGGGTCGTAAAGTTTTTCCGCAATGCTCAGGCGACAAATGCGGTAGCGCACCGGAGCACCTGGATAGCGCTGCCGTAACGTGTGGGGCGATATTTCACTGGCCGACTTGTGCGATTCGGCAACAGCATCGGCAGGAATCGGCTCTAACATCCAGGTCTGCTGGCCGACCTCGCTCAAACACCAGGTGATAAACAGCCGAGCCAGCTCAACATGCGGGGCTCCTTTGAGTATGGCAATGCTGTCCGGATTGAGGATAGTTTCGCCGACCGGGAAAACCAAACCGAGCTCCACTGAATCGGCCCAACCGCGGCGAACCTGCTCGTGTTCGCGAGCCATTGCTGTCAGGGCATAAAAATCCAGAGTGCCCGTGCAGGCCGCTTTTCCAATTACTACATCCCGACTCACGCTGTCGCTGGAACGGCCAAACGCACGCGTGTTAGCGCCCAAACGCAAAAGCAGCTCCATACCCTGTTGCCAACCGTAAACCTGCAGAATCCACTCATACAACAAGTGCACGCTACCGCTGAAGCGTGGGTCGCCGGCAGAAATGTACCCGGCCAGGCGTTCGTCGGTGAAATCCCACCAGCGTTGCGGTTGCCAGTCGGCTAAACCAAGCCGGGCCAGCACTCCTCGATGGTAAAAAATCCCCAGAGTCGTCAGCATGCAACCATACCAGTAGCCATCAGGGTCGCGCAGCTCGATACCTGCAAATTCGCCCGGACCGAGAAAATCCAGCACGTCCTCGGGCAATGGGCAACGTTCCAGCAGACCTTTGCTTTTCAGATCGGGATAAATGTCGGTACCGCCACCCCAGAGAATATCAATGCCGCAAGTAGCGGGATTAGTCTGGTACTGGGCGTCTAAATAACGGATGATCTGCGAGGTACCGCCACCGATATCCCGCCAGACAAATTGAACGCGAGCGTGTTCCCAGTCGGGCTGTTGTGCAAGCCAGCGAGAAAAACCGTGTTCCGCTTCGTAACGGATTTCATCCCGGTGAGGCGAAATGAAGACCAGCGTGTGAGTATAGTTGTCCGGGCCAGCGCAACCGAAAACCAGAACCGCCAAGTAGAGCGGTATCTCACGAGAGCAACCATTCCAGGCTCGAGCAAAAATCTTGCAGCAAAACAAAAGCAGCGAGAGGCCGAAGACCGCGTCGCTAATCTTCGGCGATGGATAGCGATTTGCCCTGCAGGTTGCGCGGGCCAGCGAATTGAGCGCGACTTGCATAGTTTGCCTGTGTGCCGATGACATAGTTGCCTCGGATGAATGTTGTAACCGTGCCGGCAGGTCTGGGGCAAGTTGAACTGCTGGGCTGATTCCAAATTGCAAACGGTTACGAAACCCGGTCGAGATTACGCACTCTCCGGTTTCGTCCCCCAGCGATACAGAGCCAGCCACAATCCGCACGCTGCAACCAGCAGACCGATACTCACTAACTGTGAGAAGGTCATGCCACAATAAATGCGGGGGGTGTCGCTACGGAGCTGTTCGATGAAAAACCTGCTGAAAGCGTAAGCGGCGAGAAAGATGGCGAAAATTTCCCCATAGCGTCGCCGGAGCGGATACAGCAAACTCAAAAACCCCCACAACAGCAGGCCATCAGCAGCACTCAGCAACTGGGTCGGGTAGAGTGGCAAACTCCAAGGCGGCGTAAAAGTAGCCACGCCCGTTTCACTGTCAGGTCGCAAAACTTGTCCGCCGCGAAGCACGCTCACGGAAAGGTGCAGTTCCGTGAGTGTTGCACGAGGACCGCCAGCCTGGCTGATTAGTTCGAAGAGCCGTTTCATTAATTGTTCGCCGGATTCCACGGCTTGTTCGTTCAATTCCACGATGACATCGCCAGGTTTAAGCCCGGCCTGGGCTGCTGGTGTGTCGGGCTCCACAAACATGACGGTACGGCTGTCCTGGTCGGGTGAATCGTGTCCGAGGACACCGAAGCCCAACAGCGTTTGATATCCCTGTTCTGCCAGCGCACGGTGAGGAATACTCAGTGGCGGAAAACGAACTGTCAACCAACCGGGCACCGATGGATCCGCGACGTTACCGAAGCAACAACCATTGAGGAAACACCCAATCCTTCCGAAAAAAATTCCCAGGGCGATGGAAGGAGCGATAATGTCGGCGATTTGCCAGGTGCGCAGGCCGAGTCGGCGGATGACGAAAAGGTAGGCGAGAACGAATCCGAGTAGCCCGCCGGCAAGCGACCCGTAGAAGACCAGACCACCTTCCCAGATTTTCACAAAACGAAGTAATTGCTCCCAGACATTGCCCCGTTGCGGAAAGAGAATGAAATGCAATACTCGAGCACCAATGATACCCGCGAAAAACACGTACAAAGCAATGTCCCACAAAGCCTCCGTGGGGACGTTTTCCCGACGGGCGCGACGCGAGGCAAGCCAGGTGCCGGTCAGAAACGCTACCAGCAACATCATGCCAAAGGAGAAAATCGGCAGCTGCCCAAAAGGCGTGGGAATCCGGATCAGCACCTGACGCATCTGCAGTATGCTCCCAATTTGCTCGCCAATCGCAGCATCATATCCTGGAAGTTACAAATTGCCAGAGCAACAGCCAGCCACCCGGCATCGTAGTCGTGGGTTCTGTGCCTTTGTCCTCATTGGTGGTGATCGCAAAGCGCAAGGAGACCATCACTTTGTCGCGCACCTTTGGCTTAGTTGGTTTCGGTCGAATCCGAACCGTGCGTACAGGGTGACCGCCAAAGGGATTGCCACAGCGGAACGTCTCGTCGGCTAAAAACGCGTGGCTTTCGATTCCAGAATGAGCCAGCAACGGCACTCAATAATGGGCAAAGTTGAGCATGACACGCTGGCTGGTGTAAACAGGACCTTAGCCCTGAAGGTGGTCTTGCGCATGAGTGTTGGTTCTGCCGTCTGTAATCATCGGTGCTGGAGGGTTGGCGTGAACAGTGTGGTCGAATAACACGCATACCGTTTTCGACGGCCAGCTCGCCCGGCTGATTCAGCAAGTAACCGTGTAAGTAAAGTTTTGCGAACGGAGCGAATTCGGAGTTGCAGCGGACTACTCGCGGCCATCTAGTTGCGGTGGCGCCAGAGATGGCGCATGAGACGCAGCCAGTTGGTTGGACGGATTAAGGCTCCGAGTATTCGCAACCATCCTCCTGGCTGTCGAAGTAATCGGCGGACTCGCTCACGCTGGGGCAGAAAAGGTTGCGGCGAGCCGAAGTGCATCGGTTCGGCCAGGCGGGGTGCGGGCGGCTCTCGGTACTGGCGGTAGTAGGCATCACGGACGCCTTCCACCAAAAGCACTGCCAGGGCCCGAGTGCTCATCCGCGTGGGAAAAGCCGACCAATCGCTCCAGGCGCGATCAGCCAGTTCCGTTGCCCGCTGCAAAAGTCGGCTGCGAAGCGGTTCCGGGGCGTGACGTGCTGCCAGACGCAGGACATTGGCCTTGCGCAGCTCCTGCGCCGGCCAGGCTTCGGTGACATACTCCAGTTGTTCCGCCCGGTCGAGGTAGGGTTGTTCATGCTCGGCCATCCAGGCGGCGTAGTGCACCAGAGCAGCCTGGGCATAGTGATACATGTCATCCAGTTGCTCATGGCGTATTTTCAAGTCCAGATATCGAGCCAGGGCGACCAGGTACATCGTGTACGACCAGCGTTCCTCGGCATTTAGCAGCTGGCGTTCTTCAACACGGTCTGCCGGATGAATGGTCCGACGAATCAGGTCTTCCGCTTTCTCCAGATACCGTTGTTGGCCAGTGGCTAGCCAGGCGTCGAGGCAAGTCTGGATGGAGTTACCAGCCCCGCGACCGGGGCCGTGGTAATCCGGGCTTCGTGTAGCACTGGCTAATCCGGTCGGGCCTGTGTCGAAAATGGCCCACGGGGTCTGGCTACCATCATCCATAGCCAGCACCCAGTCGGCCAGCTGGCACACTGCTTCCAGGGCGTCGCGTTCTCCGGTGAGCCAGTAGTAATAGAGCAGGCCGGTCGCATAATTATGTTCTGGGCTCGGACCGCCGCCGTAGGGCTTTCCGTTCGGCGGTAGGTTGGCGCGGCTATAGGTGCGGTGTGTAGCCGTCTGGGCGCTGAGATAATGATCCGTTGGCCAGAACAGGCCACCGTTATACGCAGGCCGATCCTCCTCGGTGTGGTACAGGTCAATGTCCATGACGTGGCGGGCAAGTGGATCGTAAACAGTTCGCCAAAGCGGATTGCCCGTGCGTGCCTCTTGCAAAATGGCTCCGTAAATCACGTCGAATTGATTGTTGTAATGGGAGACGACCGGCTCAGGGCCAGGATAGTGGGCGTTTTCGTGGTCGGCGTAAAGATCGCCGTAATTCCGCCAGCCGTACTCGTCGGGAATCTCCCGCCGTTGCAGGAGACTGTCCGGCCCGGTAATGGCTTCGGTGAGAATCTTGTCCAGACGGCGAGCCGAGTCCGTGCCCGCCGGGATGAAATGCGGTAATACGCCAGCCTCGGCCCACACTGATGGAGGCAGCACGATCAGGATTGGCTCATGTACCCAGGCCAGTTGATTGACTGGCCCAACCAAATCGTCCAAACATCGAGAAGCCTCCTGGTTGTCGCCGGGAGTGATGCACTCGAAGTTGAACCACACGGTATGCGTCTTTCGTTCCCCACCCTGCAACTCATGCAGGTCGTCCCACTCCTCAGGCCAGAGGCCGACCCGCAAGTAATTGGCAGTGATTTCGAGTGTCTTGGGGAACTGTTGCCAGAACTCCGGCACTGTTACCGCGGCACAAAACTCATCGGTTTTCACCGCTGCCGTCGGCGATGCTCGGCGACCTTGTTCCAGCATCATCGCAGCTGAATGGCCTGACTCGCGTCGGAATATCCGTTCCGTAAAGGAAGCCTTCGACGAATGGGTTGGTAACACGCGAATTTCGTATCCTGGCACGCGGCAAGGTACTCGGCCATGACGGTTCAGGTGATTGCGGCTTTGCCAGTTGGGGCCTCCACTGGAGTTCTGATGCAATTGCCAGATACCGCGCTGCAGATGCGGAGAAATGTCGGCCAAGCCGCCATCGCTCTGGACTTTAACGGAGGCTCTCCGAATCGGCTTATCCCATCGCAGCAAGACGGAAAGGTCCTTCACCAGCACGGAACCAGGATCGCCCAGATCCCACAAGCCACCTCGGTGTCTGGCCCGTCTCGAATTGTGCACAGTCAGGCGGTAGCAAACCAGTCCGGTGCCGGCAAAAAAGCTCAAACGCGCACGCACCCGCAAACCTTGACAACCGCGAACCCGGCCGTCAGCCCGCAGAGTAAGCCGTACTGCCCCGCCATATTCGACCTGCCAACCATCAGTGACGATTTCCCGTGATCGTCCGCGTTCAAGCTTCAATCGAGTCTGCAGTTCAGCCAGCGACGCTGTGCCACACAGACCCTTGGCCTGGCTTTCTGTTTCAGTAGATGCTGCGCCGACAGTGCTGGGCCGTAGCAAGCGGATCGGTCCGAGGCGACCCTGGTCCAGGCTGAATTGTACTGCTCCAGTATCAACCCACAGGCTTGAACCGAACTGAGAGACGCGGATCGCTGCTCCCGGTGTCGGCACCATTGTTTGCTGGCCTGATAAGGGAGCATGAGCGAATTGCTCGGACGCAGGCTTATACCCAGCAACAGATTCGGCGAGCGAAAATTGTTCCACCGATGGCGTCTCGCCCCTTGGCTCGAGAAGCCCGGTCGTGCTGCGTGCTACTTCCGGCAAACGGTTAGGCGGTCCAGGAACGGAGCAGGTCTGATTCGGAAAGGGAGCTCGACCGACGTGCAAATGCCATGTCTGACGCTCCAATCCATTTTTGTAGGCCCAGAAATCCAGCAGAAGCCATTGGATACTTTTGTCCGGCCAATAAGCCAGAACTTCGGTTTGCAGGGGAACGAACCGTCCTTCTGAGTCCATCAACCAGACGGCTTCTTTCGAGTCGAGTACTCCTCGCGGAAACGGTACACCTATCTTCACCGGATGCCCATGCGGATAGCTGGGCCCTTCTAACCACAGCGGAATACTAGTTCCTGTTCGGTCTGGCATGTAAGTGCAAAAAGTCCCAGTCTGTGCAGCGGGATGATAGCTCATCGGTGGGCGACCTCATTCTGGACCCCTCATTCCGAACCTTTCGCCTCTGATGGCTCACCGCCAACCCTTTATTTCCAATTCCTAGTCCCCCAATTCCCGAGCCTAATGCCAATCCCTAACTTCTCGGCAAAATCTACCGGTCGCCGATAGTAACGCGCTACGCTGCCGGGCTAATGCTGAAGGCAGGTTTGTTTCTCAAGTAAAAATTGGCATGGCCGGTATGCGTCTTTGTGTTCCGGTCACGCCAGGTTGAAGGATAACCCGCTTCAAGTTTGCCGTAGCAGCACCCAGCGAAGCTACAGGTCAGTGCATCCACGAAACGGAAAGGTTTATTCCTCGCAGGGAGCACTAAAGCGGTGAAAGTCGCCTGTGCAAGTGTCAATGGCAAACGTGCGGCCGTGGTCCTTGAAGCACGAACCACCGACGCTTGCGCAACACCCACGGGCACTGCCGACATGATAAGTCTGGTTCAGCGCACCGATGGCATTGGCGACATCTTCGAATTCGTTGAGCACCGCTTGCTGGACAGCCTTCAGGCCGACTACCATTGCCAGCACCAGAATGGTAGCCAGCAAAATCCACTCGAAAGAGAGCAGGGCACCGCTGTCGTCGTTCCACAGTCGTTGTGCAAGTTGACACATGGGCAATTCCTCCTTTTTGCTTTGAGACACCTGATGTTGGACACGCACCACCAGCCATCCGAGGGGAGAGGGGCTCGCACGAGCGGTTTTGTGCATGGACGATTGCGTAAACGCACCCGCCATGCCAAAGCTGAGGTCAACCAGAGCAAAATTCGCATAGCGCGGTGCAGTCAGATACGGCGGGGAAAATAGGGCACAAAATTCTGCTGCCGCGTGGAAATTCGAGAATGCACGAACCAGCCTTCTCGTCGCCCTGCGCTGAGGTAAAATCACCATGTTAGCGCTGCCGAATAGCCGTTAGCTTGCAGCGCTTCCAGAGGGTATCAGAGCAGGCTCCGAAAATCGTGTCCGCAAGCGCTAACCGGAGGAGACGCCCAGACCGTGAGCCAGCAGAATTTTGCGGATTTTCGCATAACCCGGCTCGGCCCGGCGAAATATCCTTCGCCATTCCGCGACCGATTGCGGAAGCGAATGTGTCGCTTTTTTGTCACGCACGAGGACCGGGTGCTTTACGACATTGTGCATGCGCCCTGGGAATTGCCCGCGGAGTCGCAACCCGATCAGGAACCTCAGTATCTGGAACTGGCTGGCCCGCGAGAGTGGTTGTTTTTCAATCCGCCGGAGACGGTGGCAGCGATCGTAACCTGCGGCGGATTGTGTCCTGGTATCAACAATGTTATCCGTGCCTTGACGATGCAACTGGTCTGGCAATACGGAGTGCGACAGGTGCTGGGCATCCGTTACGGCCTGGCTGGCATGGTTCCAGGTGGGCCGGAACCCATGACCCTCACGCCAGACCTGGTCCGCGACATTCACGAACGGGGTGGTTCATTGCTGGGCACGTCGCGCGGACCGCAAGATGTGAGTGCGATGGTGGATTTTCTGGTCGGGCATCATGTGCAGGTTCTTTTCATGATTGGCGGCGACGGTACTGCCCGTGCCGCGCTGGCGATTGCTCAGGAAATACAAAGGCGCGGTTTAGCCATTGCCGTCATTGCCCTACCGAAAACCATTGACAACGACCTGCTCTATGTCGAGAAGACCTTTGGCTTTGAAACTGCTTTCTCGTTAGCCACGCAAGCGATACGGGCAGCCCACGAAGAGGCCCTCAGCGTTCCCAATGGCGTAGGACTGGTCAAGTTAATGGGGCGACATTCCGGATACATAACCACGCTCGCCGCCCTGGCGGAAGGGAATGCCAATTTCGTCCTTATCCCGGAAGTGCCCTTCGATGTGGAAGGCCCGAATGGACTGTTATGCCATCTAGATCGGCGATTGCGAGCTCGTCGCCATGCCGTTATTGTGGTGGCGGAAGGTGCAGGACAGCATTTACCGGCGATGCAGCAGGAACAGCAGCGCCTCGGTCGGGATGAATCAGGAAACCAGCGCTTGGCTGACATCGGCCGGTACTTGCGCCAGCTTATCGAGACACACCTGGGCGTGCGCGTTCGCTATCTCGATCCGAGTTACCTGATTCGCGCCGCTCCGGCTGTTCCGAGTGACGCCGTGTTCTGTTTACAGCTCGCGCAGCATGCAGTTCATGCCGGTATGAGTGGCCGGACGGCGATGCTGGTCGGTTTGTGGAATAACCATTTTGTGCATGTTCCCTTAACCGCGGTTACCCGGGGGATCAAGCGCGTTGATCCGTGTGGCCCCCTGTGGCTTTCCTTGTTGCAAGCCACGGGGCAACCCGAAGATTTGTGCAATCCTCCCACGGCAGCGAATTGACTCCAACTGTTCGCGGCAATCGCAATTGACAAGGCAGTGTCAACGTGTTATATCGCAGCCGCTCTGGAAACGGGGAACTGGTTCGACAACGTGCCTATAGCGAACGCCATTGGCTCTACTGTGTGCCGGATTCTGCGGGACACCGGCACTGCCCGTCCCTCCTGGGTAGAAGCAAGCGAACTCACTGGGAACGTGGTATGGGTCGGCCACGCCAGTGAGCGCTTCACAGTAGAGCTGCTTGACCGGAGGGTAGGGCGGTCCTCCCTCCGGGGATATACCGGCGGGGCCTTTTCCTGAAGCATCTAAACGAACCTCAATGTTTCTTTGTCGGTCCCAAACTTCGGGAAAAGGCCCCTGTTATCCTGGATCAAGGTGCTGGCTGATCGGTTTCCACTACCGGCGGTATCGGCGGTACACTTGGAACATTCTCCGGGGGTGACATTCCCACTACCTCTGGCCCTCCCGGGGGTAGCGGGGAACTGGGAGGCCCGTCATCAATAACGGAATCCTCTTTTTCGGCTGCCTGGAGCAACTGTTCCAGCTCCTGGCGAGACATCTGCTCGGTCCGAACCCAGGACTCCGAGGGCGTCGGTGGCGCGGCATCGTCTGGCAAAAACTGGACGTGAAACCGCAACCGGGCAATTTCCAGCACATCGTTCGGCAACAGAAAGCCACGTTTCACGGTCAGGTCCTTCACCCGTGTCCCGTTAGTGCTCCCTAAGTCGCGCACTAAAACCAGGCTGTCTGTCTTGACCAGCACGCAATGGAGTTTGGAAACCGATTTGTCGAGCAATTGAATGTCGCAAATGCGACTGCGACCGACCAGGGTTATGTCTTTTACCAGTTCATACGGCCGGGAACCGTCCTCGGGAACCAGGTAAATCTTCATGGCAGATGCTCACTGTCTCTTTCGGGGCAGAACCGTTCGTACCTCGATTGCTGAGGGTTTCAGTCTCGCATTCCCGTGCTGTCGTGGATTTGTCAGCCCCATCAATATGCAATTATAGCCAAAGAATCGCAGTTTGCAGCGACTACACCTGCCCGCATAACTTGCCGCTTGCCAGACGCGGCGTCCCGCAAAACCGTGTACCGGTCGGTTTCGGTTTAGTAAAATGCCAGTAAACCAGCACAGTTGCTGAAAATGATGGCGACGGATGAAATAGCTATGTCGGAAAACGCAGCACTCATTGTAACCGATGGCGGCAAGCTTGGCCGCGCTGCCCCTACGTATCCCGTCCGGAAACAGTCGCCGGCACGAATTAACGGCAGATTGTTCCTGCGAAATTCCCGGGCAATAGCTGCAGTTGGAATCGGCGTAGTCAGCGCAGCCGTTCTAGTGTTTGCCTGGGGACTGGTGTACGGTAAGGGCTCTGCTTCCGGTCAAGGCCAATCCACGACGCCTGACTTCAATCGGGATATTCGTCCCATTCTGTCCAACCGATGCTTCAAGTGCCACGGTTTCGATGTGAAAAAGGGCGAACTGGATTTGCAAAGTCGTGAATCAGCCTTACGAGGGGGCCAATCGGGGCAACCAGCTATAGTTCCCGGAAACAGTGCTGCCAGCGAGTTAATCCGCCGGGTCATCTCTTCGGACAAGTCTTTCCGGATGCCTCGCGGTGCTGAACCTCTGTCGGCAGAGGAAATTGCCAAGCTCCGTGCCTGGATTGATGCGGGAGCCATTTATGAGGAGCATTGGGCTTTCGTTCCACCGAAGCGTCCACCGTTGCCGCCGGTGAGCAATCCGGGCTGGGTGCGTAATCCAATTGATCAGTTCGTCCTGGCACGGATGGAATCGACCGGGTTGCGACCTTCCCCGGAAGCAGAACCGGCAGTCCTGGCGCGACGGGTTGCCCTCGATCTGGCCGGATTACCTCCGACTCTGGAAGAAGTCGAGGCTTTTCTGAACGATCGGCAGCCGGATGCTTATGAACGATACGTCGAGCGATTGCTGGCTTCTCCGCATTACGGCGAACATCAGGCACGTTACTGGCTGGATCTGGCTCGTTATGCCGACACCAACGGTTACGAAGCCGATTATCGCCGCTCCATCTGGCCATACCGCGACTGGGTGATCCAGGCTTTCAACCGGAACCTTCCGTTTGACCAGTTCACGACGGAACAGCTGGCCGGTGACCTATTGCCGAATCCCACACTGGAACAGCGCATTGCCACCGGCTTCCATCGCAATACCCTCGTCAACACCGAAGGCGGGACGGATGACGAAGAATTCCGCGTGGCCGCGATCGTGGACCGCGTGAACACCACGATGACCGTCTGGATGGGCCTGACTTTCGGTTGCGCGCAATGTCATAACCACAAGTACGATCCTTTCACCACCCGCGAGTACTATCAGCTCTTTGCCTTTTTCAACAGCACAGCCGATCGAGGACGCAGTAATGATCCGCAGCTGGCATATTGGCCACCGGAAGTCGCGCGAGAGCGGCAGGAACTTCTGAACCGTTTAGCCATAGCATTTGCGCCAGCGGTGTGTCCGTCCCCTTTGATGTCCGCCGTGCTCGTGCGGCAGGCACTCAAGCAAACCGAGGCAGAGCGGCGACGGCTGGCCAGTCTGCAACCAGCCGTGACCCTGGTCATGCAGGAGTTACCGCAGCCGCGAGAAACCCGCATCATGATTCGCGGAGAGTTCCGGAATCTCGGAGAACGGGTTCAACCCGACACGCCAGCAAAATTGCACCCATTTCCCGCCGACGCTCCCCGCAACCGTCTCGGTCTGGCCCGCTGGCTGACAGACCGCCGCAATCCGCTCACAGCACGGGTGGTGGTTAATCGCCTTTGGGCACAGTACTGGGGACGCGGTCTGGTAGAAACTTCCAACGATTTTGGTTACCAGGGAGACCTGCCCAGTCATCCGGAGTTGCTCGACTGGCTCGCTGTCGAGTTTATGGAAAGCGGCTGGAACCTGAAGCACATCCATCGCCTTATCGTTACCTCCAGCACCTACCGACAATCCTCCCGCGTAACCGAACAGCTGCGTGAACGCGACCCGGATAATCGTTTGTTCACTCGTGGCCCACGTTTTCGACTCGATGCAGAAACGCTCCGCGATAACGCCCTGGCAATCAGCGGGCTTTTGGTTCGCAAGATTGGCGGACCGAGCGTATTTCCTTACCAGCCGGAGGGAATTTGGCTCAACCCGTATAGCTCGGATAAATGGGTCATGAGCACGGGCGGTGATCAGTATCGGCGTGGCATCTACACATTCTGGCGGCGAACCGCACATTATCCGAGTTTTGCCATTTTCGATGCCCCGAGCCGCGAGGTCTGTTGCGACCGACGGCCACGTACCAATACACCTTTGCAGGCTCTGGTTACGTTGAACGATCCGGCTTTCTTCCATGCCGCGATCGGTTTGGGACGACGTATGCTTCGGGAACACACCGGCAGCGTTCGGGAACGTGTAGAGTACGGTTTTCGTTTATGCGTGGCTCGCCGACCTGGTTCGGCAGAGATTCAACCGCTGGTGGAACTGTACCAGTCGGCCCGCATCAAATACCAGCAGCAACCCGATGCTGCTCGCAGGCTAATTCAGCCCCTGGAGCCGCAGCCAGCTTCTTCTGAAGCCGCCGTTGAACTTGCTGCCTGGACGGTGGTCGCCAATGTCCTCCTGAATTTGGACGAAACTCTTTGCAAACCATAAAGGCGTCTGGCGCTGGCAGGGTGCCCGAATTTCGGAGGGTGTGCCATGCTGACACTGGGAGTTCAACGGCAACGAACCTGCCGGGGTTGGTCGCGGCGGGAGATAGTTCAGGTAGGTTTGTGCACAGCCCTGGGTTTGAACCTGGCCGATTGGCTCCGCGTTCAGCAAGCGCGTGCAGCTTCGCCGCTTCGGGCTCGGTCGGTCATTATGCTCTGGTTGTGGGGTGGGCCCAGCCATCTGGACACTTTCGATCCAAAGCCGCAAGCGCCTCTGGAATACCGTGGACCATTCGGCACCATTCCGACCAGCATTCCCGGCCTGCGCTTTTGCGAGCTGTTTCCGCAGTTGGCACGCCTGGCAAATCGTTGTACCCTCATTCGTTCCCTGCAGACTCGCTCCAACGATCACGGTGTTGCAGGAACGATCGGATTGACCGGAAGCATGAATGGAGCGGTGAACCTCGGCGGACAAACTCTAAACGGTAATCTCCGACCCGCACTGGGAGCCGTTGTCGCTCGGGTTAGGGGACAAGCTGCCGGCAACTGGCCTGCCTATTTCATCGTGGGCGGTCGGCTTCATCAGGGCAAGAAACCCGTTGTCGGCGAAGGGGGCGGCACACTTGGACACCGTTACGATCCGTTTCGTCTCGAATATCGCCCTGACGGTGTGCACATCGAAGCATTGCAACTTGGACCGGACTTGACGCCAGAGCGCTTACTGCATCGCCAGCACCTCTGGAAACAGCTCGACCAGGCCCGCCGGTGGTATGAAACTTTTTCGACTACTGCCGCCTTTGATACGTACCAGCGACAGGCATTCAATATGCTTCTTTCTCCTCAGGTTATATCGCTATTCGACCTTAGTAAAGAGACAGAAGCAGTGCGCCAGCGTTATGGCCTGACCCGTTTTGGACAATCCTGCTTGCTTGCTCGCCGTCTGGTCGAAAAGCATATTCCTTTCGTGCAGGTGAATTGGAGCAATCATGTTGAGGCGGAAGAAGATGCGGGCGATGGCGGTTGGGATATGCACTATCGCAACTTTGAAATTATGCAGAATCGGCATGCTCCTATACTGGACCAGGCACTCAGCGCTTTATTAGAAGATTTAGAGCAGCGGGGTTTATTAGCGAGCACCCTTGTAGTGGCTATGGGGGAGTTCGGACGCACTCCCAAGGTCAATAACAAAACCGGTCGCGATCACTGGGAACATTGCTATTGTGCCCTGCTGGCCGGTGGGGGTATCCGTCGCGGTATGGTCTATGGGGAAAGCGATGATCGTGGTGAGCGTCCTCGTGCTCACCCGTGCACACCGGCTGATCTCCATGCGACTATACTCGCTGCACTAGGTATCTCGCCTGAGGTAGCACGAAACCTGAATTTACCCAGCGACGGTCAGGTACTCGATGCTATACTCGCCTGATGGGGCTGGCATTGCGTTGCTCGCTAAGTGTGATGAATGACAGGCCGGTGGCTTATGTGGATGATAATGTCGCGAAAGGCAACTAATAAATCTTGGCATATTCGAGTTGTGCTGAGTTTGGCCGTTCTCGGTGCACTTTCTATACTGGTATCGCTGCCTGTGGCAGGGTTGCAAAACAAAGATGCGATTCGTCGCCTGACCACCGATGGGGATTATAAAGCTCACCTGAGTTGGTCGCCTGACGGTTCGCGGATAGTTTTCACTCGCATTCACCAGGGCAAAATGGGGCTATGGTCGCTGCGTCTGGCGGACACGGCTCTAACGAAACTGAGCCGGCGTGAAGATGGCCCTGACTTCGACGCCTCCTGGTTTCCCGATGGCAAGCGTCTGGTTTATGTCCATGACCAGTTGCAGGGCACGGATGGGAAGCTAAATATCTATACGATTGACCCAGACGGCAGTAACCCGGTGATGCTAATACCTAATCAGGCGCTTGAAGAATGCCCGCGTGTTTCGCCGGATGGCCGGCAGATGTTATTCGTCAGTGCGCGGGATGGCAACCAGGAGATCTACATTGCGGATATTTCCGGTAAGAATGTGCGACGGCTGACTCACGACCCCGCGCCCGACACGCACCCCAGTTGGTCCCCCGATGGCAAACAGATTGCTTTCGCCAGCGCGCGGAGTGGCAACTGGGATATCTGGATTATGCGGGCCGATGGTTCCCAGCCACGTCGTCTTACCGATCACCCGGCCCTGGACTGCTGGCCAGTCTGGTCGCCAGACGGTCGGTTTCTGGCCTTTACTTCCAACCGCGACGGCAATTACGAAATATACCTGGTCCGACCGGATGGCACTTGCTTGCGGAACCTAACGCAATCGCCGGCCTGGGAACATTTCGCTACCTGGTCACCGGACTCCCGTCAAATCGGTTTCGTCTCGACTCGTTGCGGTGGGTATGATATTTATGTCCTGAACGTGGATTAGGGTCGCAGAGGTGTTGCGGCGGCTTAGCTTCTCAGCAAGTCTCGCGCACACCTTCTTTGTGTGAGTGAGCTAGACCTATGCCAGAACGCATAGAGCCAGTATCTATTGTCGTCGAAACGGAGCGACGCTACCTCAACTATGCCCAATCGGTAATCATGGCGCGGGCTTTGCCCGACGTTCGTGACGGGCTCAAGCCCGTGCAGCGGCGCATCCTTTATAACATGTTTCACGATCTCCACTTGTACCACGATCAACGCCCTATCAAATGCGCCAAGGTAGTCGGTGAAGTCTTGGGAAAATATCACCCTCACGGCGACATGTCCGTCTATGACGCCCTGGTGCGAATGGCTCAGCCGTTTAGTTTTCGCTATCCCCTGGTTCACGGCGAGGGAAACTTCGGTTCTGTAGATGGGAACGAAGCTGCTGCCTATCGTTACACCGAATGCAAGCTAACACCTATTGCTGAGGAGTTAATGACGGAGTTGCGGCAACGCACGGTAGATATGCGCCCCACTTTCGATGCCGTGGACGAAGAGCCCACGGTGTTGCCTGCACGCTTTCCGAACCTGTTGGTCAATGGCGCTTCCGGGATCGCTGTGGGTATGGCGACCAACATCCCGCCGCACAACTTACAGGAGGTCATTGACGCCGCTGTCTTTATGATCGAAAATCCAGATGCCAGTGTTGCTCAGCTATTAAAATTTATCAAGGGGCCGGATTTTCCGCTAGGCGGCAAGGTCTTGGCCAATAAAAAAACCTTGCGGCAAATCTATGAACAGGGCCACGGTACTATCAAGGTACAGGCAGAATGGAAAATAGAGCAGGTGGGACGACGCCGACAAATTGTCATCACCTCCATCCCATACGGCGTGAACAAGATGTCGTTGGAAGAACACATCGGCAGGCTAATCGCCGAGCGCAAAATACCTCAGGTTCTCAACATTGTCAACGAAACCAATGCTAAGGATGGCATTCGCGTTGTTCTGGAGTTGCGACACGACGCCGACCCGGAAGTAGTCATGGCGTACCTGTATAAGCACACTGCCTTGCAAGAGAACTATACCTACGACATGACCTGTCTTGTTCCAGTCACGCTCCGCGAGGGTGCTGCCGACCGGTCGGCTTCCTCGGTAACCGCGCTTAGACCGAGACGGCTCGGACTGGTGGAAATGTTGCGCCATTTCTTGGATTTCCGTCTGCAAACCGTCCGGCGGCGTTTTCAATTTCAGCTCGAACAACTGCGTCAGCGTATCCATATCCTGGAGGGGTTTCGCATCCTTTTCCAGGACCTGGACCGAGCTATTCGCATTATTCGTAGTAGCCAGAATAAAGAAGATGCAGCGGCGAAACTTCTGCGGCAATTCCCTCTCGATCAGGTTCAGGTAGATGCGATATTAGAGCTGTTACTATATAAACTGGCACGCCTGGAAATTCAGCGTATCCTTGACGAGTTACAGGAGAAACGCGCTGAATCCCAGCGCATCGAGGCGATTCTTCGCTCGGAGAAAAAGCTCTGGGAAGTGGTGCGACGAGAATTAGAAGAGATCGCCCAGAAGTATGGTGACCGACGCCGGACTAAGATCGTAGATGAGGAAGAGTTACCGCAGTACGATCCCCAGGCCTTTATTGTGCGGGAAAATACCCATGTGGTGGTTAGTCGGGATGGCTGGATCAAGCGTGTAACCCGCCTTAGTTCGCTGGAGAACACACGGATTCGCGAAGGTGACGAAATTTTAGCGGTAGTGCCAGGGAGCACGCTGGATCGGGTAGTCTTTTTTGCCGACGATGGAATAGCCTATACGCTGCCAATTCATGAAATCCCGGCGAGCTCTGGTTACGGCGAGCCAATTAGTAAATTTGTTCGTTTAGGTGAAGGTGCGCGTCTGGTCGCGGCATTGCCTACGGATTTACGCTTTATCCCCGCTCCTGGTCAACCGGTTAATGGGGAGCCACTGGGTCCGCACCTGGTAGTCGTTACTCAGAGCGGACAGGTATTCCGTTTACCTTTCGGGCTATATTTAGAGGAGTCCACAGTTCGCGGCCGAACTTATGCCCGTCTGCAAGACGGCGACCGAGTGGTGTATGTGGGTCTAATACGGGAGGAAAAGTCGCTCCTGTTAGTAGCTTCGGATGGGCATATCTTACATTTTCCGCTAGAACAGATTCCGATTTTTGCCGGGCCGAGTAAAGGCGTCATCGGTATCCGTCTCGAAGAAGGAGCACGCTGCCTGGCCGCCTTATTGATTAGCTCACCGGAAGACAAGCTTATACTGCAGACATCCGGTGGTAAGGAGCTAATCGTGAATGGTGAGCGCGAACTGGCCAGCCGGGCGGGCAAAGGTGTCGAGCTGATCAAACGGGGTGAAATAGTCCGAGTTATTCCGCCACCGCCCCGATTGGTCAATTGGGAGGTCGTTGAACCGTCCTCCCCTTCCGAAACGACGGAACAGGGAAGCTTATATAGTGAGAACTCGGACTCGGAGGATTAGGCATGGCGGCTTCCTATACGGCAAAAGATATCACAGTGTTAGAGGGATTGGAGCCGGTGCGGCGTCGCCCGGCGATGTATATTGGTAGCACCGATAGCCGCGGTTTGCATCACTTGTTATGGGAAATCGTGGACAACGCAGTAGATGAATACCTGAACAATTACGCCGACACCATCAAGGTTATCTTGCACAAAAGTGGCGAAGCGGTCACAGTGCAGGACAATGGTCGGGGCATTCCCGTAGATATCCATCCCAAATATAAGAAGCCGGCACTGGAATTAATTCTTACGACCCTCCATAGTGGCGCTAAGTTCGGCGATTCTGGCAGTTATTTCCATTCGGGTGGATTGCATGGTGTTGGCTCTTCGGTGGTCAACGCCCTGTCGCAAAAACTGGTAGCCACGGTACGACGAGACGGTTACGAATGGACACAAACCTTCCGCCGTGGCAAGGCGGTTACAGAGCTGAAACGAGTAGGTCCAGCTCGGGGGCATGGAACGACTATATATTTCGAACCGGACCCGGAGATATTCCGCAGCGTTCGTTTTGATCCGGAAGTGATCCGCGAACATTTAGATGCGATTGGTTATATCCACCGTGGGTTAAAACTTATTTTTGTGAACGAGGTCACTGGCGAGCAATTCGATTTGTCGCACCCTGGGGGGATTCCTGATTACTTGCAGAATGTGATTCGACAGCAGAATAAGCAGCCTGTAGTTGAGAACTTTTTCCATGCGGTGCGTAACGACGGTGACACCATGGAGGTAGCCCTGGCGTGGACGGAGAGCACAGAAGAGACGGTGCGCAGTTTTGTCAACGGCATACGGACAATCAGCGGTGGCACGCATGAGTACGGTCTTAGACAAGCAATCGTTCGTGCAGTGCGTAACTACATTGATACGCATGATATTAAAATCAAGGGCCTGACTATAACAGCCGAGGATATTCGCGAAGGAATTGTGGCCATCCTTTCCGTTTTCTGCCGGGACCCAATGTTTCAAGGGCAAACTAAGGAACGACTAAATAATCCTGAGATGACCGGACTGGTGGAAGGTTTCGTTCGACCAGCGCTGGAGAACTGGCTCAATCAGAATAAGCAAACCGCGGATCGCATCGTCGGCCGTATTGTTCTGGCGGCGCGAGCACGGGAAGCGTCGCGGGCTGCGGCTAACGAAGTCAAGCGAAAATCTGTAACACAGAGGCGGCTAAACCTGCCCGGTAAACTGGCCGACTGTACTTCCACCAATTTAGAGGAATCGGAGTTGTTTATTGTGGAAGGGGATTCAGCTGGCGGCTCGGCTATCGAGGGCCGCAATCGCAAGACCCAGGCTGTTCTGCCATTGCGCGGTAAAATCCTGAATTCCGAGGGACTTCCTACCAGCAAGGTTCTGGCAAATCAGGAATTGTCAGACTTAGTTGCTGCTATCGGCACCGGTATCGGAGATAAATTCGATATCAACAAGTTGCGTTATGGCAAAATCATATTGCTTATGGACGCCGATCATGACGGTAACCACATCACCACTTTATTGCTGGCGTTCTTCTTCCGACACATGCCTGAGCTGATTCGTCGCGGCCATGTATATATCGCTCAGCCACCTCTGTACCGTATCAACGCTGGTAAGGAAACTTATTGGGCACGCGACGATGAGCACAAGGAGGAAATCCTGAAGAAGCTACCAAAAAATGTCAAGGTGGAGATCCAGCGGTTCAAAGGATTGGGTGAAATGCGTCCCAGTGTGCTGGGCGAAACGACTCTTGATCCCAAAAACCGCACACTGTTACAGGTGCAGATTGATAATGATTTAGAAGCGGATCAGGTGTTCGTGCGTTTGCTGGGTAAGGATCCGTCGCAGCGTTATGAATTCATCATGAACGCGACGGCTCTGGCTGAAGAGCTTGATATTTAGAATCAGGAGTGCTACTCTGGTAAACATGAAACCGGCGGCCGGGTGTAAGAAAGGTTAAGTGCATGGATGCAGCGCTGGTGCATTTATTACGATTAATTGGCGAAGCTCCCAACTGGTTACGTTATGCGTTGGCGGGAGGAGCGGGGATATTGATCGTGACCGGTTGGCGGTGGCACCGATTCTGGTTTTCGTGGGCGGTCACGTTATTGGGAGGTTTATGGGGCCTAGTTCATGCGGAGCAGTATCATCTGTCGCCGTTAGTGGCGGGAGTGTTGACGGCCATCGGGACAGGCTGCGTAGCGCTGGCCCTGACACGATTGCTTGTGTTCGTCGCGGCGGGCTGGCTTTGCTGGCAAACAGTGCGTCTGGTCAGCGTGGAGTGGGCCAACGGCCTGGTTTGTTTCATGATCGGGGGAATTGTCAGCACGATGCTGTTTCGAGTGGTAGTGCGGCTGGTGACGGCAGGAGGGGGCGTGTGGGTATTGGCAGCGGCTTTGGGCTGGCTTGGCGTGCGTGGAGAGACCATTGTCTGGCAGATGGTTGGTTCTGGTATGCAGGGTAACGACCTGGGCTGGTTGTGGTTGGGTGCAACTCTGGCTGGGGCATTTCTTCAGGGGCTAGGCGATACCGCGGTGGATGCCTGGCTGGCACGACGGAAACAAGCTAAGGAAAAGGCGGCCAAAGAAAAACAAACAGCGGCCCAGGCAGCTTAGTACGGTCGGCTGGGATGCGTTGGTGCCCTGGTTTTCTGTATGCTAATGGCGTGTCCCGTTGGGAAAATTTCTGGCTGGCAAAAGGAGAAGACAATGCGCTGGGGAGAGATGACCTGGCCGGAGTTACAGGCAGTGCCGCGCGATCAGGTCGTAGTGGTGGCCCCGATTGCTGCGTGTGAACAACATGGGCCTCACTTACCGACGCTGACCGATACGCTTCTGTGCACAGCGGTGGCGGAAGGAGTGGAAAGTCGGCTTCAGGACCGCGTGCTTCTGTTGCCAACACTCTGGCTGGGAGCCAGTCATCACCATCTGCCGTTTGGTGCAACGCTGTCACTGGATGCACTGGATCACGCCGCATTGCTGGCGAATCTGTTGCGGCCTGTGCTGCGGGAAGGTTTCCAGCGACTGCTGGTGCTGAACGGGCATGGTGGCAATATAGACACCATGCAGGTGGCTTTGCGTCGCTTGCAGCCAGAGTTTCCCGACCGATTGCTAGCAGCGGCTTGCTACTGGGACATTGCCGAAGCTGAGTTAGCTGCTATCGCAGAGGGGGCTCGCAAACGGATGGGACATGCTTGTGAATTTGAAACGTCCATGATGCTGGCATTGCGTCCAGAACTGGTGCGGCGAGAATTGGCCCGTGATGATTGCCGCGGAGAAATGCCGGAGTTGCGAGGGGTCGTAGTGGTGGAGGATTTTCGGCAGCGGACACAACGGGGTTCGTTCGGATACCCGCAACTGGCCAGTGCCGAAAAGGGCAAACGAATGCTGGAAGCCGTGATTGGCCGATGTGTGGAGGTGGTGCAGGCTTTGCTTCGCCGACCGCTCCCCAGCCATGCGACTCTTTCCGAAGGGAGCAGGCGTGCGTAAAATCAGTTGTTCCATGAAAACCGATGATGGCTGCACGAGCCACAGCCGAAAGGAGCATGGAAATGTCGGTCGGTTTGCTGGGCAGAAAAATCGGGATGACGCAGATATACGATGCCTCGGGTCTAGCCGTGCCGGTGACCGTGCTGGAAGTCGGGCCGTGCACTGTCCTGCAAGTGCGCGAACCACAGCGGGACGGCTATGCGGCGGTCCAGCTGGGTTTCGACGATAAACCCCGTCGCAAAGCCAGTCGTGCCGAACGCGGACACGTAGCAGAACTTGATTCCAAACGTCGGCGAGCCTTACTGGCAGCCGGTGTGCGGATTCCCCCGAAAGCCAATTGCGAACCGAAACGCTTTATCAAAGAGTTTCGTCTGGACACCACGGCGGTGCAGACGGAGAACGGCCTGGTAGCGGCCAAGCTGCGAGACGACCTCGCCGTGAAGGTCGGCGACCAGCTGACGGTGAAGGTGTTCGAAGGTGTTCAGGCTGTAGATGTAACCGGCTGGACGAAAGGGCGAGGTTTTTCGGGGGTCATGAAGCGCTGGGGATTTTCTGGTTTGGGAGCATCCCACGGTGTCAAACGTCACCACCGGGCTCCTGGTAGCTTGAGCGGTCATGCTACAGACCGTGGTAACAGTGGGCGGATGAAAAAAGGCAAACGCATGGCCGGTCGGTATGGTAACGAGCGAGTCACCATTCGCAACCTGGCCATCGTGAGGTTGGATGAAGCCAACAATCTGTTGCTCGTCAAGGGAGCGGTGCCCGGGCCGAACAACGGTTATGTCATTGTTCGCCCCACGAAGAAACGCAAGCATATCGCTCACACATACGAAGTGGATTGACCCCTGAGTCCCGTTAAAGTACCGAAGCGATCAGACGCCGAACCTGTGTTCGGTAAACGATCCCCATTTCGCACCAGCTACTGGTAACATCGTGCTGCTGGGCGAGTCGTTCAAACCATCGAGATTCGCTCAGCTACTCAGTTGGGCCAGTTGCTGACAGTATCGCGCCAGATCGAGCAACGGTGCTTGTTGCCAATCGCCCCGTTGTACGTGCCGGTGAAACCGTCGCAGGCTTATTCGCCAGGGCGAGCGCTGATGGGGACACGTTTCCAGGGTTCGTCCGCGACTGGTACGCCATTCGAGATAGCCTGGCCCGTGAATGACCAGCTCGCCATTCTCCCCAATGAGCCGCAATTGCCAGGCACGGGCCCGTTGGATCGCGGCATCCCGGCTGGAACGATCAGCGAACCGCGGAATATCGGCGTCCGGTGTTTCCACCACGCGAATTTGGGCAGGGGTTTGATGCTCGCTCGTCTTTAGTGTCAGGTGGACGATTCCCACGCCGGTTTCGTGATCGAAGCGGTAAACGTGTGTTTGCAACAACTCGGCGGTGCTTCCGGTCAGCTGCGTCAGCATGTTCAGTCCGCTCAACCACCAGGTGTGCCATCGCTGACTGGCGGAAGACTGGGACAGGCTCGGATAACCCAATGCGTTGGGGCGAGCGAAACATTCCGCGCTGGCCCAGAGAAGCCGTCCCAACCGGTGTCGCACACGTTTTTTTAGCGTCGCCAGAGGCAGGGTGTGCCACTCCGGCCAGTCGAAGAAAATGGGGAATCCGACCTCCGCCAGCCGGGTCAGAATACGCTGGTCGGCTGCGTCAAGAACACTGGGAGGCACATAGCAAAGCCAGGGACGATAATGAGTTGCAGGCGTTCGGGACTCATTTGTTGTGTGCTCGACTTGCAGTCCCATGCGGCTACTTGCCCCACTTTCTTCCGCATGTTGCGGTATCTGCAGGGCAACTTCCAGAGGCCATAGACCGAACCATTGACTGTCGCAGTAGATGAAAGCGTCCACGCCCGACCAGGAAAGGAATTGCCATACGCTCTCGGCAACTTTCGCACCAAGTGGCAGGGCTGCCTGCGTGGCCAGATGATGCACCTGGTCAAAAACGATGGCCACCGTCCAAAGTTTGCTCCGCCGTAAGGCATTTCGCAGCGATTGCCAGTTTCGCCCCAATCCTAAAATGCCCAAGCGCACGGTGTTACCCTTTGCCAGCCTGATCTCGCAGAAGCTCGCGGCGTGGCGTCTGGATTTTTCGCCTGGTCGGGAAAGGTGGCATTAGCTGCCGGACGGTTATACAATACTTTTGCCTGCCCGAAAGGATTTTATGATTGCGGCAATCCGGTGCCGACACAACCTGGTAATTCGTAGCCACCGCAGAAGGGATTGCTGGACGCGTCCATGAACGGCCGAATTGGTTTTGCTACCCGAACCCTGCTGATTTTGCTCGCACTGGTCCTGGTAGTGCTGGTCAGGAAATGGATTCCCTACGGGATTGCGGATGCAGCTCGGGCCGCGAATCCTGCGGAGAAAACTTCCGCGACACCTCAACAGCCAGAAGGGAAAACCGCCTTTAGCCGCGAAGTACCGCCACTTTTGCTGGAATATTGTGTGACCTGTCATGGCGGAGCCAAGCCGCGTGGCCAGTTACCGCTCGACCAACTCGCCCAAAAGCCGGACTTTGCGAAAAACATCGTTGCCTGGGAAAAAGTGCTGACTGTTTTACGAGGTGGTGACATGCCACCTCCCGGTCGAAAGCGACCAGAACCGGCTGTGTTTCAGCGAGCCGCTGCTGCTATTGATGCGGAACTGGAACGCACTTACGCCCGCCTGCCTCGCGATCCGGGGCGAGTAACCATTCGTCGGCTCAACCGCGTCGAGTACCGTAATACCATCCGCGATTTGATGGGCGTGGATTATCCGGCCACGGAAGAATTGCCCAGCGATGATGTCGGTTATGGTTTCGACAACATTGCCGACGTACTTTCTCTAGCACCGGTGCATCTGGAGAAATACCTGGCGGCTGCGGAAAAAATCGTTTCTGAGGTGTTCCTCGACGTCAAGCGGCGCGAGCGTTTCCTATCCTGGCGGGGCGACGCACGCAATCCGCGGGAAGCTGCCCGACGTATTCTCACCGAATTCGCCCGCCGGGCTTACCGTCGCCCGGTCTCGCCGCAGGAAGTCGAACGCCTGTTGCAACTGGTGGATAAGGCTCGGCAGGATGGCGACGGGCCCGAAGAAGCCTTGCAGGTTGCCTTCAAAGCTGTGCTGGTCTCGCCGCATTTTCTTTTCCGCATCGAACGCGACCCGGCTCCCGATGAAAAACGTCCATTACCGCTTCCCGCCGAACGCTACGTGCCGGGCGTTTATCCAATCAGCGAATACGAACTAGCGACACGGCTGGCGTACTTCCTGTGGAGTTCCATGCCCGATGAAGAATTGTTCCAGCTAGCAGACAAGGGACAGCTCCGCCAGAACCTGGATGCCCAGGTCAAGCGCATGCTGCAGTCGCCAAAATCGCGTGCTCTCGTGGAAAACTTCGCCGGGCAGTGGTTGCAGCTGCGCAATCTCAGCAGCATCATGATTGATCCCAAACTTTTCCCCCGTTATGACGCCTTCATGCGGGAATCCATGCAACGCGAAACCGAGATGTACTTCGAATATATCCTGCGTGAGGATCGAAGCATCCTGGAATTTCTCGACTCGGATTACACGTTTTTGAACGAGCGTTTAGCCCGACATTACGGCATCGAAGGCGTACAGGGGTTGGAAATGCGGCTGGTCAAGTTGCCAGACCGCCGTCGTGGGGGCATTTTGACCCATGCCAGTATTTTGACGGTCACTTCCAACCCAACACGCACCTCACCAGTCAAGCGAGGCAAATTCATTTTGGAGAACATTCTCGGCACACCACCGCCGCCACCGCCGCCCGATGTGCCAGAACTCGATAACGATAAAAACGCCGTGCTGACCGGTTCATTGCGGCAGCGCATGGAAAAACATCGCGAAAACCCCGGCTGTGCTGTGTGTCACGTCAAAATGGACGCACTCGGTTTTGGTTTGGAAAATTTCGACGCCATCGGTGCCTGGCGAACTAAGGATGGCTCGTTCGAGATCGATCCTTCCGGCACATTACCCGACGGCACCACCTTCCGTAACCCGGCTGAGTTGCGCCAGGCCCTTCTGAAACAGTCTGATCAGTTTCGCCGCTGTCTGGCGGAGAAGCTGCTCACTTACGCCCTGGGACGAGGCCTCGAGCCCACCGATAACGTCTTCCTCCGCGAAATCGTTGCCCAAACCAAGCAGGGTGGCGATCGGTTCTCCGCTCTGATATTGGCTATCGTCCACTCCGACCCGTTCCAACTCCGCCGATCGACTGTGCCTTTGAATCGCTAGCTAGCCAGCAATTTTATTTACGATCCCAATCTTACCCTGATTCCTCAGTATCCTTTACCCCCAGATAATTGAGCTCAGGTTTATCCTTACTAGCATAGTAGTATTGGAGCGCGCCAATTTCGACGCTTTTCAAACCTGAACAGTATCTTATGTCTAGATCGCCTGGTCGTCGGCACAAGGCGGCAATCCGCTCTTTTGTCTCCATGAGTTTTGCTATCGTTGTCGCCAAGTTGCGTGCTTGTCCCACATAAACAGAGAACGGACTATCGTTCTTCCCCAAACGTTGCCACAGGTAGAAGATCCCAGGTGCACTGGGCAAATTCTTTTTCATGTCCGCTTCCAAAGGTAGTATGCGGAATTCGCAATGATTAATATTTCCCATCGAACATCGCCTTCGCAGCGTTTTCGCTTTTTTCCGCAACATTAGAGCAGCCCACCTGTAGTAGAAGCTTTCATACCCTGTGGCTATGCGGCGCGCGTACTCATCAAACCGGAGGGCAGCTATTGGGTCCGCTAGCACGTAATCCAGACTCGGATAGCCCTGGTCTAATAACTTCCGCAACGCTATTTCGGCAGCATATAAAATGCTGTCGTCAAGGTCATCCCAACTTATCCGGCCTTTACTAGTAGTGCGGACAGTCAACCTCTTATTTTTGCGAAGCTTAAGCAAAGTGAGATTCCAATCTCTAGGGCCGCCGGGCAGTCTATGCCTGCTACACGCATCAATAAATTGCGCTTGCAACACTGGATCTGCGAGGAGCCTGTCTAATGAATAGCCCTGGTGCGCCTCTCTGAAGCAGGCCACAATTTTCTCTTCTAACTCTTCCCGTTCCTCTTGGCTAAGACATACCCCTGGGAAGTACATTGGAGTCGGGGGACTACTTGTCAACGGGTCTTCTGGACCTTCGAGGGGATCACCGGGTTTACAAAGTCTAATTCGTTGCTCAGCAAAATTCGCGTAATTAGGAGATATTTCGCAACCGAACCAGCGCCGTCCCAACTTCTTTGCAACAACTAGCGTGCTGCCGGACCCGACAAAGGGGTCGAACACTAAGTCCTCCGGATCTGAACAAGCAACAATTATGCGCCCCAGGAGTCTTTCTGGCAACTGGCAGGGCACAAGGTGGGCACGCTCCTTGAAAGTCCCCGCCACCCTTGGGAAATACCAAGTATCGTGCAGGGGTCTGAAACCCTGCGGAACATCCTGTGGCCGCAAAAACCATACGTTCTCCTGGAAACCTAGTCTGCCGTCTAAATCTAAAGATGATTCATTTTCGACGTGAGGCCGGAAAATCCACGTATTTTCAGCCGTGCGGCCCACGGGATTGGTCCGGCGATCCTTGTAAACCAGACGCCGGGCAGATGGAACGCGGATGCGATCCGCATAAAACTTGCACATTTTCGGGTCTTTGACGAAATACAGCAAATGCGTGTGCGACCGGCTAAATTTATTGCCACATAACACACCAAATGTGTAATACCAGACCACCCAACTGCGCAGATGAAGCCCTAACTTTCTTGTGGCTAACCACTTGACTTCTGCAGCGTATTCGTCTCCGATCGCAACCCACAAGGCCCCGGTCGGCTTCAAGAGACTTGCTGCAGCATTCAGCCAAGCTTCTGTCCAACTTAGATATTCTTCATCAGGACGATTGTCCTGATATATGTCATATGTGTACCCGATGTTATAGGGTGGATCGGCGATTATTAGATCAATAAACTCTTTGGGAAGACGGGACATGAAGGCCACGCAGTCAGCGCAGTAAACACGGTTCAGTTCCGGGCACACGTGACTTACGTTTACGTCGCTCACCTCTACGGGCCCTCCCATTTAAGGTCAGGAAGGTTACGTCACTTGTTGTTGTAGAAAGGTTTGGTATTCTTCTAAACTCCTGTCCCCTTTTTCGCTATTGTGAAAACGGCACGCGAGCACGAGGTTATCAGGATTATCATTTCCTCCTTTTGATATCGGAGTGAGGTGATCGACGTGCACCTTACTCAAGTGATTGCATTTTTGCGACGTGGACGGACGAGGATCGTATTTCCTGTAAAAACAGATGTATTGTTGGCGATCGAGTGCCACTTCAATAATACGCGACGATCCAACTTCCCCTGACTTTCGATAATTAAGCCAAGCTTTTATCACCTCGGAAATTGGAAGTATAAGTAAACTGAAATAGGGAGAGCTTCCAGCTGTACCCAAGAAGATTAGCTGATTAGCACGATCGATACTAATGTTGTGACTGGGTTGGGCTGCAGAAAGTTGCTCTGTTAACCAATAGACCATCTCTCTAACCACCTTTTCATACAGCTCCAGTACGCGAGGGGGAAGCACCCACTCGTCTGCACCGGGCTTCTGCCCATCGCTTGCTAGTTGCTGCCACACTTTATTAATTGCCACGTACCATGGGAGCTCGCAAAAACGCATTCTTGTCTCTCCATCTGCTCAAAGGTATCCCATAGCATCTGTGCATATTATTTTTGTACACCGTCAAGTGCGGCGGTGGTAGGGTAGGCGGCGGGGCACGGGACGATCGTGCTCGTCCTCAATATCTCCGACGATTTCCTCCACGATGTCCTCCAGGGTAATAAGGCCGAGTACCTGGCCGTCCTCATCGCGGACTATCGCCATGGGCCGTCGGGCTCGCTTAAATAGCCGCAGGGCATCGGCGATGGGCTGATCCGGTTTGAGGAATAGTGGGGGATAAAGAGCGTCCTGGAGCACGACTACGCCTCGCAAGCTGAACAGATAGAAAAGGTCTTTGGTGTTGACGATGCCAATGATGTTGTCGAGCTGGCCTTCGTAAACAGGCATCCGCGTGTGGGCCGAGGTTCGGCAAACTTCGAGGATTTTGTCGGGAGGGGTATGCAATTCCAGAGCCACCATTCGGTCGCGGGGTACCATACATTCGCGGACAGTCTTGCGGCTGAGCCGGAAGACGTTTTGTACATAGTCGGCCTGTTCCGGCGAGAGCAGGCCAGCTTCTTCGATTTCTTCAACAATCATGGCGAGTTCCTCAACGGAATGCACCATTTCGCGGTCCTCAATCTGGCGAAAACCAAGACAGCGTACTGTCAGGTTACCGATGCCGTTCATAAGCCACACCAGTGGTCGTGTCAGTCGAGTAAAGAGCCACATGGGCCAGGCGACCCAGAGGGCCACCGTGGCCGGGCGTTGCAAAGCGATGGCCTTGGGGGCCAATTCTCCGAAAGCCACGTGCAGAAATGTCACCAGAGCAAAGGCAAGCGTTGTCGAGGTGGCTCGCAGTGTCTGGGAGCGCGTCTCTGGGGAGAGCGATTGGAGAAGCGGTTGCAGGAGGTCAGCCAGGGCTGGCTCACTCACCCAGCCCAGTCCGACGCTGGTCATGGTGATGCCCAGCTGGGTGGCAGCGATGGCGTGATCGAGCCGGCATTTCAACCACCGCAACGCCCAGGCCCAGCGTACTCCTTGTTGCCGCATGGTTTCGACCTGAGTGCGGCGAACCATGACCAGGGCAAACTCCGCTGCCACGAAAAAGGCGTTCAGCAGCACCAGAACAGGTACACTCAACAGCGGTCCAAAGTAGCTGCCAGCGGTGCTCACCGGCAGTTCTGCGGCAAGTAGTGAAAGTGTTGACATAAAGATGGTGCTCCAGGGGTGTCCTCCTCGTACTGCCTGGGCGGAAGTCACCGTTAGCATACGCAATTTTTCCGCTAACAAGGCGTCCAACAGTTAGGGCAAGGATTCCAGGCGCTCTTGCTGAAGCAGACCGGCAATCTCAAAAACGGCGAGCCAGAGTTCGCGGCGAGCTTGCAGGTAACCGAGCTGGGCTTCCAGCCAGGCACGGTGGGCTTCGAGCAATCCCAGAAAAGCAGAACGCAATTCCTCGGCTTTGGCCCGTTGGAAAACGGTGCGCATCACCTTGAGCGATTCCTCGGCGCGAGGCAGGATGTGCTCGGCGTAGGTCTGAGCTTGTTGTCGCGCAGCGGCGTATCGGCCCAGGGCGTCGGCCAGACGGCGTGTCAGATCGAGCCGCAGGCTCTCCACTAGCCGGGCCTGTCGGGCGATTTCCGACTGGGCTGCGAAAAGGTTTCCTTGCTGACGATTGAAAATGGGCAACATGATGCCGCCCTCTACCTTGACATCCGGAGTGTTGGCGCTGAAAGTGTAGCCGGGCCGCACTCGCACGCGCAGGTTGGGGATATTTTGCGACGCAATCAGTCGCCATTCCCCTTCCGCCCGCTGCACCAGAGCCTCGGCCTGCTTGAGTTCCGCGGAGCGGGACAAGATCGCCGCTAATGTTTCTTCCCAGCGATAGGAGGGGATTTGCAAGCTGAGTCTCTCGACAGGGACTTCGCCGGGCAGTTCGTTCACTCCCAGGAGAGCGGCCAGTTCGCGGCGAGCGGCCTGGCGACGACGTTCGGCGGCCTCCAGGCGAGCACGGGCCGTCTGGTGTTCCACCTCGGCTCGGAGCAATTCCCAGCGAAAACCTTCCACCTTCGCTAACCGTCGCGCTTGAAAAACCAGGCCCCCTTCTTCTTCCCCGACTAGTCGAACATAGCTCTGATGAAGGCGATACTCGCTTTCTGCGGCGAGCAGTTCCACCCAGGCGAGGCGAATCCGCGTCAGCAAATCGTACCACTGAGCCACCGCTTGCCAGTCGGCGGCGAGCAGTTCAGCAGCAGCAACTTGCTGTGCCCAACGCAATTTCCCGCCCAGGACAATCTCTTGTTCGAAGAACGGACCATGCTTGCCCGCCTGTCCGCCCTCGGCGATATCTTCGCTTTCAAACCCAACCACGGGATTGGGATATAAGCCGGCCTGGATGAGTCGGCCACGGGCAGCTTCGACGTTTAGTCGAGCGGCCGCTAGGAGTGGATGTCGTTGCCGCGCTAGCTCAACCAGGTAATCCAGATCCAGGACTGGCTCGCGCGTGTTCTGACTGGCTCCTGGTTGCACGGTCCTGGCTGGCGGCAGTGCTTCGACGCTTTCGGCTGTTGCATCGCCCCTGTCCGCCTGGCTTTGACCGTCGGATAATACAGGCACGCGGGCTGTACTTCCCATAGCTGATTCGCCTGGGGAGGTGGCAACTATCTGGTCTAGCAATCGGTTGCGCTGGGTTGGCCATGGCTCGAGGGTCAGCTGCGTTGGTTTTGCCGGCTCAAACTGGTAACGCTGCGATTCGCTGGTCTGCGTGGTTAAGGTTCCGGAAGCAATTGCTCCCAAACCATTGGTATCGCAAATGCTAGGCGGCTGTGCGCCTGTAAGGGTAACGCTTCCTCGGGTCAAAAGCGATTCATCCAGGTGGAAGGACTGTTCCGTCCATGTTTGGCAGCCGGTCAGCGCCAGCAATACCGCTACAAGCCCGTCAGAGACGAGCCGCCTGCTACTGGGCATCTGCGAATTTCCCCGAGAGTGTATAGCAAGAGGTTCTCGGAACCGTCCAGAAGCGGACTCATGACCAGCCATTACCCTACTAATCATCGGGAGCGAGCATTGTAACGATTGAATCAAATCTACCGAAATCAGCGTGGGGGCAAGCTGGGTAATCCAGGTGAGTGTGATTGCCCGATTCCCTGAACGATCCTGGCAGCGTGCCGGTTCGTCTTATGTACGGACGCGATGCGGGAAACATCGGCCGTGCATGGCAAGAAATGAACGAGGCAAATTCTCTGCGAGCACCGCCGCGCAGCGGGATGGTGCAGGTCAACGAAAAGAGGGGAAGAGACATGACCCAAAAGAGGACGAAAGCAGCTCTGACTGGGATGATACTGGCGACCCTGGTGTGGTGTCTATCGCTGTGCAGCATCCACGCAGGGGCGAACAAACCGGCTGAGCCATCCCAGCCAGTCAAGCTGAAAGAAATTTGCAACTTCGAGAAAAAAGACGGCGGTATGCCGGAGCGGTTTCTGTCGGTAGTCTTCGCGCCGACCGATGGCCAGCGCGTGTACACGACCAGTTTCGCACCGAAGAGCGGACAGGTCTTTCTGCGAAGTTGGGATATTGCTAAGGGCCAGCTACTGTGGGAACGGGCGGTAGCGACCATCGAAGAACGCCGCAACATTCCGCCGGGGGTTTACCGGCTAACTATTGAGCCGCAGGGGTATTGGATAGCATTCAACGACTACGAAAAAGTGCAGGTCTGGGAGGTTCGCGATAGGGTGTTCGAGGACAAGGGCGCGGGCATCAAAAAGCATCAGTTTCAAGCGGGTAGAAAACACGGCGACCTCAAAGTGGCTCTGGAAGGTACCAACCGCTGGGTCCATGCGGTGCGGGTTTCGCCGGATGGGTTGACCCTAGCGGCGGTGTACTCCGGACAGCGAATCACATGGTGGGATGTGGTCTGGACGGCCTCCAACCCACCTAGTTTAGCTTTCGCGCAGACCTGGCGACCTGGGGAAAACAAACGGGAGATTAACGCCTGGGACGCGACCTGCAACCAGCTTCTTTGTCTGGCGTTCGACCCGGCGTCTGGTGATCCCCGCTCCAGGAAGAAGTTCCGCGAAGTCGCTGTGGCCGGAAACTATTTTCGAATCGCCTTTTGGGACCTGGACACGCGAAAGAAGGTGCGGCACTGGCAAATCGAAGACCCCGAGAAACCTGGCCGGGATGCAGACAGAGTTTACGACCTGGATTGGATGCAGGTGAAGCATCAGCGGTACTGGGTTTCCGCTCACGCCCAGGGAGAGGACTACCTCTTTAGGTATGGTCGTGGCCTCGCACTGGTGATTGGTAAGGACGACGGGCAGAGCGAAGGGTTCGTGCTCGTATGGGACGAAAGCGGCAAGAAAATCGCCCGTTGTCACCATGCGGGTGCAGTGCTGGCTGTGGCGGTGTCTCCGAACGATTCATGGTTTGTCAGCGGCGAGTTTTGCAAGGGGTGGAAGGTCGTCCCGCCTGACGTAGCTGCTGATCCCCCGCTAAGGGGAAAATGGGTGGACTATCTCGATTTGCCGAGCCGCGTTTATCTCTGGGACATTTCCGGTCGCAAACTGGCCGTTGGAGAAGGACACAGTATGGGCATCACCGACGTGGCGGTTTCGCCTGACGGCAAACGCATCGCATCCTGCAGCGCCGATGGTACCTTGCGAATCTGGGAAGTCCCCGCCACGATTCCATCCCGGGAATGAGATTATGCCCACGCGGTAGCGCGATCGCGAAGCAGGTGGATAGCGGCAACGCCATTGTCGCTGCTTTGGCCAGTGCTTGCTCACTGCTTGCATCCTACCATCGAAACTTTCGTCGCCGATTCGTAGAAGGCCTGCCTGGCTTCGGGTGTTCCCGCACTGTTCAGCGTTAGGATCGCTTATTAGGAGAACGTGCCAGGTGGCCCCGCAATTACGTAAGTGCAGAGCAGGGCGAACGAGGGTTAGCGTAAGTGCCCTTGCCGAAGCTGGCACCCGGTATGCTACAATGGTTCTGGCCGTTTCAGCGCGACGGCTTATCGGTAGGCGTGGAAAATCAGATTGAGGAATTGGGCATGTCAGAACCAGGAACGTGTCCGGGGCGGGGCGCGGCACCGGCGTACCGGCGGGTAATATTGAAATTAAGCGGAGAAAGTTTCAGCGGCCCGGGCAAAACGGGCATCAGCATCGAAGAAACGCTCGCCATCGCCCGGCAAGCCAAGCGTGTCCGCGACAGTGGTGTGCAGTTGGCCATTGTTGTGGGCGCGGGTAACATTCTGCGCGGGGCACAGTTCAGTGCCGGTGGCGAAATCATCAAGGAAGCCACTGCCCACTACATGGGGATGCTGGCTACGGTGCTCAACGGCCTGGCTTTGCAGGATGCCATCGAATCTCTGGGTTGTGAAACACGCTTGCTCTCGGCCATTCGCATGGAAACCGTAGCCGAACCGTACATCCGCCGACGCTGCCTCCGCCATCTCGAAAAAGGACGGATTGTCATTTTGTGTGGCGGTACGGGCAATCCTTTTGTTACCACTGACACCGCGGCTGCACTGCGGGGCCGGGAATTGCAGGCCGATATCCTCCTCAAAGCGACGAAAGTGGACGGGGTTTACAGCGATGATCCCGAACGCAATCCTCACGCCGTCCGTTACGAACGTCTGACCTATGGCCAGGTGCTCCGCGACAACTTGCAGGTGATGGATATGGCTGCTATCCATATGTGCATGGAGGCACGGTTGCCGATCCTGGTCTTCAACGTCAAGCGCGAAGGGAATATTGAGCGGGCCATTGCGGGTCAGCCTATCGGCACTCTGATTGCCGATTTCGCTGAGGAACGGAGAAACTCCCTATGATCGTGGATGACATTATCAAGGACGCACAGCAACGCATGGAAAAAGCAGTCAATCATCTCCGTGATGAACTTCGCACCATTCGTACCGGTCGTGCCAGCCCGGCTCTGGTGGACACGATTCGGGTGAATTATTACGGCACGCCGACGCCGCTCAAGCAACTGGCGGTGATCAGCACGCCCGACCCGCAACAGATTCTCATCCGGCCATTCGATACCAATGCCTGTAAGGACATCGCCTCGGCCATTCAGCAAAGCGAACTCGGCCTGACGCCGCAAACAGATGGCAAGGTGGTTCGTCTCAATATTCCCCCGATGAGTGGCGAACAACGGCAAAAGCTAGTGCAGCGGGTCAAGAAGCTTTGTGAGGATGCCAAGGTCGCCATCCGCAACGTTCGCCGCGACGCCAACAAACGCCTCGAGCAGGAAGTCAAAAACAAAACCATCAGCGAGGACGACGGCGAGCGTGGCAAAAAGAAGATTCAGAATCTCACCGACGACTACGAAGGTAAGGCTCAGGAGCTTGCCGATAAAAAAATCCAGGAGATTATGGAGTAGGCGGACTGGTGGGGCCGAAGAAGTCGTCCGGTTGAGCGTTTGAGCCTCTGCCAGGGGAAGGTTGCACTGGTTGCAAGCACATACTCATTTTCCCGGTTGGCGTAAGAAACCGGAAGCTCGAATGTAAGGCTCCAGCTCGGTGCCCGGCATGGCGAGGAGCAAAAGCGGAGTGGTCATCAGCGTGGTCAGAACAGCCATCAGCACCAGCATGCAGAAGATGCTGGGGGAAATTACGCCCAAATCGCGGCCCACGTTGATGACTACCAGCGCCATGAGTGCCCGCGTGTTCATCATGGTGCCAATACAGAACGATTCGCGCCAGCTGAACCCGCCTAACCGAGCCGCACACATGCAGCCGATCAGTTTGCCCACAATAGCCGCCAGAATGACCACGACGCAAAACCCCCATAACACGCGGGAATCGAGCGTTCCCACATCGGTGCGCAGGCCCGTGTAGGTAAAAAAGATAGGCAGGAAAAAGGCGCTGACAAAATCGAGCATCCGACGACGAACGGCCTCCCGCAACACCGCTTCCCGCGAACAGATCGCTCCAAAAAGGAACGCACCAAAAATTGCGAAGATGCCGATGAGATTGGTAACCAGGGCACAGAGCAAAACTATCGTTAGCAAAGCTGCCAGCTCGTTGATGGTGATTTCACCGTCGCCGCGTTCGGTTAGACGTGCGGCAAAGTAACGCGCCAGGGGTCGGCCCAAAATAACCATAAGCAAGGCAAAGCCAACCGTTTCCGCAGCCATAGCGGCGATTTTCCAGGGATTGAAATCGGCCCGCGCCAGGGCTGCCACGGCTGCAAGCAAAATCCATCCTCCGGCGTCATCCACGGCGGCAGCCGAAATAGTAATGGTTCCCAGCCGGGTGCGCGTTATGTTGAGTTCGATCATCATCCGGCCCAGGATTGGCAAAGCCGTGATGGAAAGCGCAGTGGCCAGAAACAGCGAAAAACCCAGGCGTGGCAGGGGTTCTACATACGGATACATCCACTGCGCTAATCCGAGGCCCAGCAAAAAGGGGAAGGCGATTCCGACCAGGGAAATCAGGAATGCCGCATATCCGTGCCAGCGTAGATGCCCGAAATCGAACTCCAGCCCCACGAGAAACAGCAGAAAAATCAAACCCAGCTGACTGAGTGTGCTCATCACTGAACTGAGCACCTGGTCGGCCAGCGCGTGGGGCACCTGGGGCAGACCAGGGTGAAAAAGCCAGCTGAAAACTTGCGGAAATAGCGCACCCAGTACCGAAGGACCAAGCACCAGGCCCGCCACAATTTCTCCTACTACTCCGGGCTGGTACACTCGCCGGGCCAGGGTAGCGAATATCCGCGCCACCACGATGATCAGCACCAGCTGGAGAAGTAGCGGCAAGAGCATTTCTTCCACGTGCACCCGCCGCAACACCGCGACGATTTGGTCAATCGTCCAGAGATGTTCGCCACCGAAAGAATCTGGTTGATTAGCAGCTAAGGAGAGCAAGAACACGGCTTCCTCCGACCAGATTAGAAAGTTCTGTTCTGAAGGTGGGCCGACCGGAATTCAGGGCTGCAGTCCTTGTGCCTGACGAGGCACCGGGCAGGAATAGCCAGCGTTGGGCATGCTGAATGAATCACTACTTTTATACGCGACAGCTTGTTGCTCGTTCATCCGCTTGAGGGCGAGGCTGTGGGCGAACATATTGGTTCCAGGTAACCTGTCCTGTCGGCGCCAGTCGAGGAATACGGGCTACCTGCCTTTGTGATGCTGCCTGGTTGCAGAAACACGTGCCGCTGATTACAATCGTCTTCACGCCCGCGGGAAACTGGCAATTCTCAGCCGAAGAATGGGGAAGCGGGGTGTCCTCATGCTGCAACGATTAGTCCGTTGCGTGATAATTGGTTTCTGGCTGGGGACGATGGGGACCTTCCTCTTACGGGAGTGGCAGTACCACCGCAGCCTGCCACCTGCCCTGACGGAGTCTTTCACGGACGCTACAACTGAGCCGATCGAGTGGCATGTCTTTCGCCGGACGCGTGGACCTGACGGCCAGTGGCTGGAACCCATGGCTGTGGGAGTGATAGTATCTCAGGTTCAGCGCGACGAACAAAGCGGCATCGTCTGTATAGTTCATCAATTGGAGATGGATGTGGGGCAAGTGTGGCACGAGCTTCCCATTCCGGAATCGGCAGGGCAACTGCGACTGGAATCTCGGCTGGATGCGGGGCTGTTTGGGGAATTGCAACGGCTGCGGATTGTAGGGGGATGGTCAGCCTGGGGACGGTGGTTAATAATGCTGGACGTAATTCCCCGGCACGACGGCGAGGCGACGATGCGCTGGATGCTTAATTTGCCGGGCGGAGTCTGGCGGCAGGAATCGGCATTACCCTGGTCGTTGAAAGCGCTGCCGGTGAACAGTCTCGGACCGCCAGACCGGTTACCATCTTTGCGACCAGGACAATCGTGGGCGTTGCCCTGGGTGAACGCCTTGCGATTGTCGGGCGTGCCGGGAGGCGTGCATACTGCGGTGGTGGAACCCAAACCGGTGAACCTCACCTGGCAGGGCCAGACATACTCCTGCCTGGTGGTTCGAGTTCGCCAGGAGCCTGTCGAAATGCAATGGTGGGTAGCCCAGCAACCGCCGCTGCGGGATGTGGTTTTGCAGCAGGTCGTTGGCTGGGGGAATATGGAGCTGCTGGTCATACGACAAACGCAGGTCACACGCCAGGATTTACTGGTGCCGCCGGCCTGGCTGTATCGCATGCCCTGAGGTGATTCATGCAACATCCTGCGGCGATCGAACTGGTGGAAGTGACCCGCACCTTCGGCAAAAAGGTTGCCGTTCATAAACTGACGTTGACCGTCCACCGCGGTGAGCTGTTTGCCTTTCTCGGACCCAACGGTGCTGGCAAAACCACCACCATCAAAATGATCTGCGGGTTGTTACGTCCCAGTGCCGGTTGCATTCGCGTTTGCGGATACGACGTTCAGGAACAATCCGACCAGGCGCGACTTTGTGTGAGTTACGTCCCCGACAATCCGCACCTGTACGACAAACTCACCGGCCGCGAGTTTTTCGAGTTGGTGCTCGACCTGTACGGCGTAGATTACCAGCAAGGACGGAGACGGATAGCGGAACTGGTCGAGTTGTTCGAGCTCCACGGTTACCTCGACGACCTGACGGAAACTTACTCTCATGGCATGAAGCAGCGCGTGGCATTTGCGGCGGCGCTGTTGCATGAAGCTCCGGTGCTCGTGGTTGATGAACCGACTCTGGGACTTGATCCATTCGGTATGCGTGCCCTCAAAAATCTGCTTCGCATCCAAACCCGGCAGGGCGGTACGGTTTTTCTTTCCACGCATTCGCTAGACCTGGTGGAAGCCCTGGCGGATCGTATCGCTATCGTGGATCGCGGCCAGCTGGTCGCGGTGGGCACACTCGAAGAACTGCGGCAGCGTGCTAGCAGTCATGGCTCGCTGGAAGAAATTTTCTTGCGGCTAACTGCCGGAAAAGGCGAGCAGGCAAACCGCTTCGCTTCTGGCAAACCGGTGCAAGCGGATGGCTATGATGCTGGAACCGCATGATCCCAACCCGACCAAACACGCCACCGTTGCGGGCAGGCTCGTGCCAGAGGCTTACCGCCAGCCGCGAACCTCGGGTACCGGCGTGATGTGGCGATTGGCCTGGCGGTTATTATGCAACCACTTGCGGGTGAATCTCACCCGGGCATGGTTACGAACCGCTCTTATGGTTGTTGTCGCTGTGATTCTCTGGTTCAGTTTAGCCGCGTTGACTGCGACCGGGCTCGACGTACTTGCCGGTACCGTTTTGCCTGCCTACGTAATGCGTCAGTTCAGTTCGCTGGTGCTGGGAGCACTTGCGGTAATTCTTGCCGGACTGGTGGCCTTTTCTGCAGGACTGTGCTGTTACCTGGAATTGTTCCGGGCACCGGATAGTCCGTTGCTATTATGCTCGCCGTTGAGTGCGGAGCGGATTTTCGCATACAAATGGCTGCGGACACTCATTCCGGGGCTGTGGATGATGTTACTTTTGCCCACGCCCGTGTTGACGGAGTGGCTGAGACATTTGCACGCGCCTGGGTGGTCTTATGGAATGCTTGTGGTCATGCTCGGCGGTCTGCTGGTGCTTGCCGGGTCGTTTGCATGTTTGGTTTGCCTGCTGGTGGCGTATAGCATTCCCGGTCAGAGCAAGCGGCTGTTAATCGGCTTAATACTCGGCGCCGTGCTGTTGCTGGCCTGGTGGTTGGGAGCGATTGTCCCTCCAGCGAACCTGAACCAGGGTTTATTTGCGTGGCTGCGGCAGTTAGTGCGGCAGTTGCGGCCGATGCAATGGTTTCTCGCCCCCAGCCGATGGTGGAGCTCCGGATTGGTAGAGGCAGCGGCGGGTAATTTCACCAAGTCGTTATTTTTTGCTGCTTTGCTCTGGAGCAATGCCCTGGTTTTGTATCTGCTCACGGTTACGTTTGCCGGACGCATCTACCGCCGCACTTATGCCACGATCGCCGGTCTGGGCGATCGGCGTGGCCAACCGTCTTTCGGCTGGTCGTTGACAATTCTTGCCGCTGCCACTTCCTGGTTTTCTCGACCGACACGTGCTTTACTGCGTAAAGACCTGGTGACTCTTTGCCGCGATCCCGTTCAGTGGGCCCAACTCGGCATCTTGGCCTGTGTGCTGGCGATCTACTTCTGGACAGTGTTCCAGTTTGGCCACGAGACTATACCTTTTTATCTTCGGCGTATGCTTCATTTGTTCAATCTGGCCATGGTGGCCCTGACACTGGCTACCTGGGCCAGCCGGTTTGTATATCCACTCGTGGCTCAGGAAATCCGCACTTTCTGGTTACTGGGTATGAGTCCGGTTCGTCGCTCGGGCTTGTTGTGGAGCAAGTGGCTATTCACGGGACTGCTGGGAACGGTTGGTGCACTGGCGGTAACAAGCCTGAGCCACTGGGTATTGCAGATGGATGCCAGTTCTGGTTTATTACACACCTCCGCGGCAGTGATTCTGGGTTTGACCCTGGCCGGGGTTAGCGTAAGTCTGGGCGGACTCTTTGTCGAGCCGCATGCCTTCAGCCTCACTCAACCGCTCAGCAGTTACGGTAACACACTGACGTTACTGGTATGCACTGCCTTGGCGCTGCTGCTGACCGGATTGGCCGGGCTTCCTGTTCTGGCAGATTTCCAAACGGCCATTGATCCTGACCAGGTTTTGGAGCAAGGGCCAAGCACTCCCGGTCAACGCGAATGGCTTTTATGCCTGGCTCAGCTACTTGTAGGCAGCATTCCTACGCTTACATTGTTATATCTGGGACAGCGCCGACTAAACTATCTGGAATGGTAAACCGCTAATGCACGAAACTGCGTCTGGTGCAACCGTGAGCCGGCTTTTGGATCCTGGTCGGCACTGCATGGATTTGGCTGATTTTTCCAGGAGGGCCGAGTATGAGACACCGCGTCGTTACCGTGATCTTAGCAGGGGGCAAGGGAACTCGCTTGGAGCCGCTCACTCGCGATCGCGCTAAACCCGCTGTTCCTTTCGGCGGACTTTACCGCATTATAGATTTTCCTTTGTCCAATTGCATCAACAGCCATCTCCGGCAAATTTTTGTCTTGACGCAATATAAGGCCCTTAGTCTGGATCGCCACATTCACCTGGCCTGGGATTTCCTGAGCCGTCAGCTGAACGAGTACATCGAAATCCTGCCACCTCAACAACGCCTGGATGAGACCTGGTATAAAGGTACTGCTGATGCCATTTACCAGAACATTTATGCTCTGGAGCAGGAGAATCCCGACTTGCTGCTCATCTTAGCTGGCGACCACATTTACAAGATGGATTACAGCGACATGTTGCGTTTTCATGTGGAGGCAGGCGCAGACCTGACCATCGGTTGCATACCTGTACCGCTTCAGCAATGCCATCATTTCGGGATCATGGAAGTGGACGCCCAGCAGCGTATTCAGGTTTTTCGCGAGAAACCGCGTGAAGCTAAACCCATGCCAGGCAGCGTGGATAAGTGCCTGGCTTCTATGGGTATTTATGTTTTCAATGCTCGTTTATTGTTCGATATCCTGTGCCAGGACGCACTCGATAAAGAAAGCAAGCACGATTTCGGTCAGAATATTATCCCGACCATGATCGAAAACGGTTATCGCGTCTTTGCCTATCATTTCCGCGACATGAACCGCAAGGCAGAGCCTTACTGGCGGGACGTCGGCACCCTGGATTCCTATTACCAGGCGAATATGGACTTAATCGCCGTGGACCCGGTGCTAAACCTTTATGATCGCGATTGGCCAATTCGCACTTATCAACCGCAACTCCCACCGCCAAAGTTTGTGTTTGGTGATCAGGGTATAGGACCCGAAGTGCGGCGGGGCGAGGCTATTGATAGCATGGTATGTAACGGCTGCATTATTAGTGGCGGGCATGTCTATCGGAGCATCTTATCTCCCAACGTGCGCATCAACAGTTATGCGTTAGTGGAAGATTCGATCCTGTTTGAAGGTGTGGATGTGGGGCGTCATTGCCGTATTCGTCGAGCGATCATTGATAAGGGGGTGCGTATTCCTCCCGGGACCCGTCTAGGTTATGACCTCGACCATGATCGCCGGCGTGGTTTCACGGTTACCGAATCCGGTGTGGTAGTGGTACCTAAAAATGAACCGGCGGAGACTTTCCTCAAATGACCGAAGAATCTTTCGGGGCGACGCCCGCGCCGCAGGAATCTGTGTCCCCGTCAAAGTCGGAGCCTGCCGCTCCGTCTTCGTCGAGGTTACGAATCTTCACTGCGGTGAGCGTCGTATTAGGGTTGGCATTAGTCACCGTCAGCGCAGGCGTAGTCTGGTTTCGCTCCCGGTATCCACTGACGCCGTTGCGGTTGCAGCAAGCACGTCAGTTGTGGGAACAACGCGGCCCAAAAAGTTATGACCTGCGAATTATCACAGAAGGACGTATGCCAGGTACTTATTGGATCGAAGTTCGACAACAGCGCGTCGTTCGTGCCGTGCAGCAATATCCAGATGGGCGGGAAACCGACTTGCTTACGATCACTTTAAGTGATGGCCGTACCTTGCGACGTGATGGCCAGGAATGGTCCGTGCCGGGTTTGTTCACATGGTTAGAGCAGGACTTAGAGCGTGACCGCAGTGGTCAGACCTCCTATACTTTCGCACGTTTCGATGCTTTCTACGGACACCCCGTGGAATATCTGCGCTCTGACTCCACCGGACACTATCGTTTCCGGGTGCAGTTGATACCTATGCCCGAACCGTAACTGATAGTTGCTCAGGCATCCACTGCTAATCAGGGCAAGTCTGTGTGGCCCATGAGGAAGCGATCTACTTCGCGGGCTGCACCACGACCTTCATTAATAGCCCAGACCACTAAACTTTGTCCTCGCCGCATATCACCAGCCGCGAAGACTTTTGGAATGTTAGTCTGAAACTTTCCATATTCAGCCTGGACGTTGCTTCGCGCATCCTGAGCAATACCTAGTTCTTTAAGGATGGGGTTTTCCGGGCCAAGGAAACCCATAGCTAGTAAGACTAATTGTGCTGGCCAGATTCGTTCAGTCCCGGGAATCTCGCGCGGGGTCATTCGACCGTTGTCCTTGACCCATTCGATGCGAACCGTGTGCACTTCTTTGACATGGCCGGTGTCGTCGCCGATAAACCGTTTGGTCTGGATCAGATATTCGCGCGGGTCCTGGCCGAACAAAGCAGCGGCTTCCTCCTGGCCGTAATCAAGTTTATAAACTTTCGGCCATTGAGGCCAGGGATTGTCCGGTGCACGAGTTAGAGGCGGGCGCGGGAGAATTTCAAATTGCACTAAACTCCGGCATCCCTGACGCAAGGCAGTCGCGACACAATCCGTTCCTGTGTCGCCACCACCGATGATGATTACGTCCTTATCTTTCGCGGAAATCGGGGTCTGTTCGACGCTGCCAGTGTCTAATAAAGTTTTGGTGTTGGCAGTGAGAAACTCCATAGCGAAATGTATGCCACGCAGTTGCCGACCTTCTACGGGGAGGTCGCGTGGTTGCGTTGCTCCGCAACAAAGTACCACCGCATCAAATTCCTCTAATAACCGTTTCGCGGGAAAATTCACACCTACATGGCAGTTAGTAACAAAGCGCACCCCTTCTGCTGCCATTAAATCAATGCGGCGCTGAACAATGCGCTTGTCCAGCTTCATATTCGGGATACCATACATGAGCAACCCACCGATGCGATCGGCTCGTTCAAAGACGGTAACCCAGTGCCCGGCCTTATTGAGCTGGTCTGCACAGGCGAGCCCGGCTGGGCCGGAACCGACCACCGCTACCTTTTTACCGGTCCGTTTCGCCGGGGGAGATGGGCGAATCCAGCCTTCTTCGAATGCCTTCTCGATGATCGCGCATTCAATGGTCTTGATAGCCACCGGCGGTTCGGTAAGTCCGAGCACGCAGGCCCCTTCACACGGAGCCGGACAAACTCGACCCGTAAACTCTGGAAAATTGTTCGTTTTCGCTAGTCGCTCGTAAGCTTCCCGCCACAATCCGCGATAAACCAGGTCGTTCCATTCCGGAATTAAGTTATTGATCGGGCATCCCGAAGCCATGCCGCCCAGGAGTATGCCGGTATGACAAAAGGGGATGCCGCAATCCATACACCGGGCTGCCTGGCGGCGCAACAGTTCCTCGTCTGGATGAGCGTGGAATTCCTGCCAGTGCCGCAGTCGCTGCAAGGGTGGTTCCTGGGCGGGAGTCTCACGCTGATATTCGAGAAATCCAGTCGGCTTACCCATAGGTGCTGGACTCCGCTTAGTCCGGATCAAGATTAGTATGGCGACCCTAATTGCACGGGCCTAATTCCGGCATATTGGTTCGGCAATAAAGTATAGATAGGCCTCATAGCGGTTGCTGTGATTAGTTGCCGCCGATGCGGGCGAGATCGCGGGCATTTTCTTCGAAAGCAGCCATGAGGACTTCCTCCTCGGGCAGCCCTTTCGCTCGCAAACGCTTTTGGGCTTCGATCACTCGGCGGTAGTCATTCGGATAGACCTTAACGAATTTCGGTTGATATTGTTCCCAGAGAGCCAGAATTTTCCAGGCTTTTTTGCTGCCGGTGTACTGGGCATGCTTACGAATCATCTCCTTGACTTCTTCGATGTCTTCCGGGTCTTCCAGCGGGAATAACTTCACCATGCTCAGGTTGCAGCGTTTTGGAAAATCACCGGTTTCGTCTAATACATAAGCAATACCGCCAGACATACCGGCAGCGAAGTTGCGGCCAGTAGGCCCGAGAACGACAACCCGCCCTCCGGTCATATACTCACAACCGTGATCGCCCACCGCTTCGACCACGGCACGCACGCCGCTATTGCGGACGCAAAAGCGTTCGCCGGCCATCCCGTAAATATAGGCTTCCCCGCTGGTCGCACCGTAAAACGCCACGTTACCGATAATGATGTTTTCTTCCGGAACAAATGTAGAACCCGCAGGCGGATAGACAATGATTTTCCCACCCGATAGTCCTTTCCCGATATAGTCATTGGAGTCTCCTTCCAGAATCAAGGTAATCCCCTTAGGAATAAAGGCACCGAAACTCTGACCTGCCGAGCCCTGGAAATGCAAGGTAATGGTGTCCTCCGGAAGACCGTCTGCGCCATAGCGGCGAGTTACCTCGCTTCCCAGTATGGTACCGACCACACGGTTGGTATTGCGAATCGGCAAGGTCGCTCGAACCGGTTTACCTTCTTCCAGTGCCGGCTTGCATAAATCTAATAAAACGTTCCAATCCAGCGATTTTTCTATGCCGTGATTCTGCGGTATCTGGCAATATGTTCCCCAGTTGCTCGGCACTTCGGGCTTATAGAGGATCGCTGAATAATCCAAGGTTCTGGCTTTTTCATGAGCGATCTCATGGTTGAATTCTAATAAATCGCATCGGCCCACCATATCATCGAAGCGGCGAAAACCTAATTCCGCCATGAGTTCGCGTACTTCCTGAGCGACAAAACGCATGAAATTCACTACATACTCAGGCTTACCCATAAATTTCTCGCGCAAACGCGGGTCTTGCGTCGCCACGCCGACCGGGCAGGTGTTAAGGTGGCAAACGCGCATCATAATACAACCCAGCGCTACCAGCGGCGCTGTCGCAAACCCAAATTCTTCAGCTCCTAATAACGCGCCAATGACCACATCACGGCCGGTTTTCAGTTGCCCATCTACCTCGACGACGATGCGGCTGCGCAAATTGTTTTGTAGCAATACCTGGTGAGTTTCCGCTAAGCCTAACTCCCAGGGGATCCCGGCATGCTTGATGCTGGTCAGCGGCGAAGCTCCGGTGCCTCCGTCGTGGCCACTGATGAGGACAACATCAGCATGCCCCTTAGCGACACCAGCAGCAATGGTACCCACGCCTACTTCCGCTACCAGTTTCACGCTTATGCGCGCGTGGTGATTGGCATTTTTCAGGTCGTGGATCAGTTCAGCCAGGTCTTCGATGGAGTAAATGTCATGGTGCGGTGGTGGCGATATAAGTCCGACACCCGGTGTCGAATGCCGCACTTTAGCGATCCAGGGATATACCTTGTGCCCTGGCAATTGACCACCTTCGCCGGGCTTAGCACCCTGAGCCATCTTGATTTGCAACTCTTTCGCGTTGACGAGATAAAGGCTGGTAACTCCGAAACGGCCCGAGGCTACCTGTTTGATCGCGCTATTCTTAGAATCACCGTTAGGCAGGGGCTTATATCGTTCTGGGTCTTCGCCACCTTCCCCCGTATTGCTCTTGCCACCGATGCGGTTCATGGCAATGGCCAGGGCTTCGTGTGCTTCTTTGCTAATTGAACCGTAAGACATTGCCCCGGTCTTGAACCGCCGCATGATGTTTTCGATCGGTTCGACTTCCTCGATAGGAACCGGTGGCTGCACCTTCTTGAACCTAAGCAAGCTTCGCAGTGTGCAGAGGTTTTTTTCCTGATTATCAATCAGTGCACTATACTCCTTGAACGCTTTATAGTCGCCGGTGCGCACTGCGTACTGCAGCTTGTGTACCGTTTCCGGGTTGAAAAGGTGAAACTCTCCATCTTTGCGGTACTGATATTGGCCGCCAGGATCAAGAACGTGTCCGTTGATCAGGCGTTCTGGATAGGCCTTGCGGTGACGGGCCAAGCTCTCCCTGGCTATAATATCTAATCCAATGCCACCAATCCGCGAGGCAGTCCAGGTGAAATAACGATCTATAACTTCCTTGCCCAGACCGATAGCCTCGAAAATCTGGGCACCGCGGTAGCTCTGGATGGTCGAAATGCCCATCTTGGACATGACCTTGACCACGCCTTTGACTACCGCCTTGATATAGTTGTGGATGGCTTTCTTTTCCTCGATATTGGCAAGCAAACCTTCGCGTATCATCTGGCGAATGGTCGCATAAGCAAGGTAGGGACAGATGCCCCCGGCGCCGTAACCGATTAGAAGAGAAAAATGGTGCACTTCGCGGGGTTCGCCGCTTTCGACTACCAGGCCGCAACGGGTACGCGTACCCTGTCGGATCAAGTGATGATGCACGGCAGCTGTGGCTAACAGGGCAGGAATAGGCGCCCACTCCCGGCAGACGCCGCGATCCGAAAGTATCAAGATGTCGCAACCATCGGCCAGGGCTTGATCCGCCTCCTGGCAAAGTCGCTCTAACGCCCGACGCAAACCCTCCGTTTGTTCGTCAGCGCGGAACAGTATAGAGAGGGTCCGCGATTTAAATCGCCAGGGATTGGAGCCATCCAGGGCCTTTAGTCTTTCGAGTTCCTCCTCAGTGAGGATGGGAATTGGCAACTTGATCTGGCGGCAGGATTCCGGCTGGGGGTCTAATAAATTGCCTTCCGCGCCGATGGTGGTTTCTTCGCTAACGATCAACTCCTCACGGATGGCATCTATAGGCGGATTAGTTACCTGGGCGAAGAGTTGTTTGAAGTAGTTATACAGGAGTTGCGGCTTATTCGAGAGGACAGCCAGGGGAGTATCGGTCCCCATAGAACCAACAGGCTCCACGCCATCTTGTGCCATGGGTGCCATGATGAGGCGCAGATCCTCTAAAGTGTAACCGAAAGCCTGCTGTAAGGTACGCAATTCCTTCTCGGATGAATCGCTAAACTCAGCGTGTCCGAGTGTGGTTTGCTTAGTATCAGCCTGTCCATTACCGGATAGCGTCCGGCCGTTGCCAGACTTAGAAGGCCAGCGTTGCGCAGAAGGATCGGCAAATTGCGATTCGGGAGTCGGCAAGCGATGGATGGGCACTAAATACTGGCGGAGCCAGTCAGCGTAGGGTTTTTCGCGGGCGATCTTTTCTTTGAGCTCCTCATCGGGAATAAGCCGTCCCTCGTTAAGGTCCACAAGAAGCATTCGGCCGGGTTGTAACCGTCCCTTGAAAGCTACGCGTTCCGGCGGCACATCCAGGACGCCCACTTCCGACGCCATTACCACCAGGTCATCTTTCAACACGTAATATCGCGACGGTCTAAGACCGTTGCGATCCAAGACAGCGCCGATCTGTGTGCCGTCGGTAAAAGCGATGGAAGCTGGCCCGTCCCAGGGTTCCATCAAGCAGGCATGGTATTCGTAAAAAGCCCGCTTGGTGGGACTCATGCTCTCGTGTTTACTCCACGGTTCGGGGATCATCATCATCACAGCGTGGGGCAGGGAACGTCCTCCTAACACTAACATTTCCAAGGCGTTATCGAACATGGCAGAATCGCTGCCAGTTTCGTCAATAACCGGTAGCACTTTCTTGATGTCCTCGCCAAATAAGGGCGAGGCGAACAGCGTTTGCCGGGCGTGCATCCAGTTAACGTTACCCCGCAGAGTATTAATTTCGCCGTTGTGACATAGATAGCGATAAGGGTGGGCCCGAGACCAGCTGGGGAAGGTGTTAGTGCTGAAACGGGAGTGCACCATAGCCAGGGCGGTTTCCATATCCGGATCGAGCAGGTCGGGATAGAACGTGGTGAGCTGGCTCGCTTTGAGCATACCTTTGTACACGATGGTTCGATAAGACAAACTGGGGATATAGAACATGTGTTTTTGAGTCAGGTTAGACTGGCGCACCCAGTTTTCGATGCGTTTGCGGATCACGAAGAGCTTGCGTTCAAAAGCCATTTCATCGGCAAAACCTTCGCCGCGCTGAATAAAGACCTGACGAATAACCGGCTGGCAGGACTTAGCGGTTTCGCCTAAAGGAGAGTTGTCCGTGGGCACGGTGCGCCAGCCCAGCAGGTGTTGCCCTTCCTCACGGACGATGGTTTCAAATTGGCGTTCGATAGTGAGGCGTTCCTGACGGTGCGTGGGCAGGAAAACCATACCCACACCGTACTGGCCAGGGGACGGCAAACGAATGCCAATTTCATCAGCGACGCGGGCTAAGAAACGATGGGGCATTTGCAAGAGGATACCAGCACCGTCGCCGGTGTTTTCCTCACAACCGCAAGCCCCGCGGTGTTCCAGATTGAGCAGAATCTGGATGGCTTTTTGCACGAGGTCGTGGGAGCGGCGATTTTTCATGTCCACTATAAAGCCCACGCCGCAGGCATCGTGCTCGTACCAGGGGTCATAGAGTCCGCGGGGTTGTCCCCAAGCCACCTGCTCGTTTTGCGTCATGGAATACCCCTCAGATGTAAAGCTGCTGGTTCTGGTTGCTGATGCAAGGAAGCTGCTTTTGCGTTTGGGCGACCGTTACGCGGTTCTGCAGAGGGAGAGCGATAAGTTTCTCGCTGCATATTGCGCTGCCAGCCGTTGGTGATGCTGGCCTTGTTCAGAGCGCTGGGAGTCGGGAAGAAGTACGACTGGAGGGCTGTCGGCTGAAGACGGACGCGCGTTAGCCGACGGCAGTTTTGGCGGCGGCACGGCTACGTTTTCGCTGCGACCGCGTCCATGACGCGACGGCGCCGCCTTGACCGTTCAGTTCTTCGGGTTGGCGCAGCACGTCGAGAAAGCGCTGGGCAGCTAAACTCAAGCGGGGGCTGCGCCGGTAAATGATTCCCAGAGGTCGCACGAACACGGCATCGGCTAAGGGGAGAGCAATAAGCGTGCCGGCTTCGACTTCTCGCGCCACTGTCGGTTCCGGGAGCAGAGCAACTCCGGCGCCAGCCTCGACGGCTTTTTTAATGTTCTCGATGTTGTCGAATTCCATAACCACCTGAACAGGGGCCCCGTGGTGGCGTAGAAACCGATCCACCTGCCGGCGAATGACCAGTCCTTGCTCAAAATGGACGTAAGGCTGACCTCGCAGTTCGCGGACGCGGATGTGCCCCCGGCGACTCCAGGGATGCTGCGGCGGGCAGACCACCACCATTTCTTCTTCACGCCAGGGCACGGCCAGCAATTTGCGGCTGGATTTGGGGAAGGAAACCAGACCTAAATCCGCGGTGCCGTCGAGCACACGCTGATAAACCTGGTCGGGATGGAGATATTCGATCTGCACGTTGGCGCGAGGCTCCATGCGGCGAAATCGCTCCACATATTGCCCCATGTCCCGCAGACCTACCGAATAAATAGCTGCCAGTCGCACTGGCAACTGCAAATGCTGCAGACCACTGACCAGCGAGCGTTGCAGTTCCTGGAAGCGCTGCAATAAGTCGCGGCAGCCATCGTAGAAAATCCGGCCGGCAGGAGTCAGCTGCAACGGCCGGCTGGAGCGGTCAATCAGCTGCACATTCAGCCGTCTTTCCAGTTGCGCAATCATCTGCGAGACGGCCGACTGCGTGATATCGTTGGCCGCCGCGGCTCGGGAGAAGCTGCGGTAGCGAGCTACGTCGCAGTATATTTTCAGGGTCTCCAAATGCATGGCTTTTGCATCATATCATTGAAATTGCTAATGGCAAGTGCACCGTACAATCAATTTTTCTAATAGTACAGACGACAGGTTGTGTGCCACTGCGTCTTGCGCACGGGAATTCGTTTTTTTGCAGCAGCATGCTTGGTTATCGCTCTCAATAGTTGGCTCTGGTGATGCCCCTGCTGCACCAGCAGTACGAACGCACAGCCAGCGACTGGGTATCAGCGCGACTGCTCAATCTTTCGCCGGGGGGCGTTTTTTACGTAGCCAACCGTCACCGACCTGGACAGCCTGGATAGTCAGAACGTTGAGACGACCGCCGAGGCTTTTTTGCGTCAGAAGTATGGCGGTGTGGCTCGCTTGCTCTGGTAGTGGCTAACCGAACTTTTACCATAAATTTACAGCATTGATGGCGGGTATGGCACTGTATTCCAGGGAGGCGAATCCTACAATGTGGCTTGGAACTGCGCTGGAACCGTGAGCGTGCTGTAGCATTCTTGGTCAGAAGGAGAACGGTGATGAAGCGGCTGACTTGCCTGCTGCTGGTGACGGGGATCTTTGCCGGACTGGTGGCCTGGAGTATCGGCCAGGCACCGTTGCGTCCGGCGTTGCAGATCGAAGTGCGCGAGCGTAATCCGTGGAATCATTTGCGAATCAATCGCAGCGACGAAGAATTCACTTTCGCCATTGTCAGCGATCGTACCGGCGGGCACCGCGCCAAGATTTTCTCCCGCGCCGTGGAATATCTGAATCTGTTGCAGCCGGCCTTTGTGGTTTCGGTAGGCGACTTGATCGAAGGCTACACGGAAGACGTGAAGAAGTTGGAGCAGGAATGGCAGGAATTCAACAGTTTCATCGCACGGTTGCAAATGCCGTTCTTTTATGTGCCGGGCAACCATGATTATGCCAACCCGGTGCAGGAACGAATGTGGAAGGAAAAATTTTCGCAACCGTATTATCACTTTGTGTATCAGGACGTGCTCTTTTTGATGGTGAATTCGGACGATCCGCCGAAAACGCAAGAAGGGCACATCTCGCAGGAGCAAATCGCGTATTTCGAGCGGGTGCTGAAAGCGAATCCGCGAGTGCGCTGGACGCTGATTTTCCTGCATCGGCCGCTGTGGACTTCCTCGAAAGTAGCCGAGACCGGCTGGCTGGAGTTTGAGCGGTTGCTCCAGGATCGGCCCTACACTGTCTTTGCCGGCCACATTCACCGCTATCGGCGATTTGTGCGTCATGGCCGCATTTATTATCAGCTGGCGACGACTGGCGGTGTCAGCAAGCTTCGCGGGGTGGATTACGGGGAGTTTGACCACGTGGTTTGGGTGACCATGAAGAAAAACGGCCCGGTGCTGTGCAATATTCTCCTGGACGGCATATACACTGAAAACTTGCAGGTACCGGATACTTTCGAGCCAGGGTCGAAGCGTAAGATGGTTCCGACCACGCCTGTAGAGGGCAAAGTGACTTACCGCGGCGAAGTTGTGCCGGGAGCGTTCGTGACGTTCATGCCGGTGGAACCGCAATCGAATCCCCGGGCGGATGCCATGGTGGATGCTGGCGGCCAGTACCGGCTGAGCACCTATGAGGCCTGGGATGGCGCTGCTCCGGGTAAATACAAGGTGACCATTCAGTTGACTCGCGAACGAGAAGATGGAACGTCTGTGAACCTGTTGCCCAAGAAGTACGCCAGTGTCAAGACCACGCCTCTGGAGGTTACCGTCGAGCCTGGCAAGAAAAACGTTTTCGATTTTGCGCTGGAAGACTGACAGCTTTTGGGACAATCACTCAGGCGAACCATCCAGTCTGGAAACACCGTCACGCATAAACCTGACCACACCGGTAAGCGTGCGTGGAATCTAACTGTACGTTACAGTGAAAAATGCAGAGGCGGTCCAGACCGCAGAGACGCTGCCAACCCTGCGACCTGCAACCGCCTCCGAGAGCACCATGGCCTGCACGGCCGAACTGCTTTGCCCCGTTGGCGACCAAGCTCGCCGTGAATGGCCGCCCCGTTGCGGCACATTCTTCCCGCTAATTCCGCCTGCCGATCGTCTGTTTGCAGCAGTCCGGCCTATCGCGTGGCCAAAAGTAACGATGCGCAGCCCGGCCTTTTTATTGTCGAGACCGTGCCGGAGAGCGTATGATAAACCCGTCCAGCCTCTGCCAAACATTCTTCTGGGAAACATGCCACACACACAGGCCACTCCAGTTTTGGAAAAATACCTGCGGGAACTGAAACAGACAGGTCGGCGTGCTCTGATTACGTTTTTGCCGGCGGGTGATCCCAGTCTGGAAGCGACACGGCAATTGCTCCAGGTCCTGGCCCGCAGTGGAGCCGATGTTATCGAAGTTGGCTTTCCCTACAGCGACCCAATCGCGGACGGTCCGCTCATCCAGGCAGCTTACACCCGTGCCTTGCGTCACGGAGTGCGTGCGGATGATATTTTCGCTCTGGTGCGCGACTGGTGCACGCAGGAGGCAAGGGCGGGTCAGCACTCGGAGACGGGTGGCCAGTGGTCGGTGGTCAGCGGCCAGGGGCCCGGTGTTTCCATAAAGAGTCGGCCACCGTTGCTGGTGGCGATGTGCTCGTACAGTCTGGTGTTTCGTCAGGGGGAGGACAGGTTCGTGGAGCGGTGTCAGTCTGCTGGTTTCAGTGGTTTAATTGTGCCGGATTTGCCCGTGGAGGAGTCGACGGGATTGGCGACGCGGTGTCGGGAAGCGGGACTGGCTCTGGTGCAGCTGGTCACGCCCACCACTCCTCCTCACCGTGCCCGGCGCATCGTCGAGTGCAGCAGCGGTTTCGTGTACTGCGTGAGTGTAACGGGCATAACCGGCGTGCGCGAGCGGTTGCCGGAAGAGCTTGTCGAGCGGCTTCGCTGGTTGCGAAGCATCACCGATTTGCCTTTGTGCGTGGGATTCGGTGTGAGTCGGCCTGAACACGCCCGCTGGCTTCGCGATTTTGCCGATGGGATCATCGTCGGCAGTGCATTGGTTTCTCATCTGGAGAAGGCCGAGAACCTGTCGCTGCCGGACTTGCTTTCCAACGTAGAGGGATTGGTGAGACAGTTGCGGGCCGCCCTGGATAGCCCTGCTGCGATGAGCGGAACAACAGGCGGATCGTGAAGTTGCACAACGGCCGGGCCACGCTCGGCTCTATTTGCGGACGGTGAATGGACATGAAAGTTAACGCTGGCGATGAATGACCTGAGCAGTATCAGCTAGCGACGCAACAATCCGCGACGCAGAAGCTCCTCGGCAATTTGCACGGCGTTAGTAGCGGCTCCTTTACGGAGATTGTCCGCGACAACCCACAGGTTCAAGCCATTGGCCACAGTGGGATCCCGGCGAATTCGACCGACAAACACTTCGTCCCGTCCGGCGACGGTCAGGGGCATCGGCACTTCCCCTTTCGCGTAATCGTCCAGCACGACAACGCCCGGCGCTTTGCGTAACAATTCGCGTGCTTGCTCTGGGGAGATCGGCCTGGTAAATTCGACGTTGATCGCCTCGGCATGGCCAGTGTGCACCGGCACGCGGGCTGTGGTCGGCGAAACCAGGATGGTTTCATCGCCCAGGATTTTGCGGGTTTCCCGAATCATTTTCCATTCTTCTTCCGAGTATCCCTCTTCGCCGAGTTTCCAATCATGCGGAACGACGTTTCCGGCCAGGGGAGCAGCATGGGCGATGGAAGGGGGCAACGGTTCGCCGCGAGCCAGCGCCTGGATTTGCCGCTCCAGGTCATAAACGCCTTTAGCGCCTTTGCCCGAAGAGGCTTGATAGGTGCAGACGACGATTCTGCGAATCCGGGCGAAATCGTGCAATGGCTTCAGGGCCACCACCATCTGAATGGTGGAGCAATTCGGGTTGGCGATTATGCGTTTGGGGATGCGGGCGAGCGTATGCGGATTGACTTCCGGCACTACCAGGGGCACATCCGGATCCATCCGCCAGGCACTGGAATTGTCCACGATGATCGCCCCGGCCCTGGCAGCTACCGGACTCCACTCGCGGCTCACCGCTGCCGGTGTGCTCGATAATACCAGTTCGACACCGGCGAAGGCCTCCGGACGCAACGGTTCCACCGTGTAGGTTTTCCCCGCAAACTCAATTGGTTTGCCTGCGCTGCGCTCCGAAGCCAGGAATCTGATGCTGGCTAACGGGAAACGGCGTTCCAGCAACAATCGTCGCATCATTTCGCCCACGGCGCCGGTCGCGCCTACTACTGCCACATGAATTCCATCGGTCATGGTGCGCTTCTCCAGATCCCCTGTCGAGTGGGTTTGCGATTCTCCAGTGCCGACCTCCTGCCACTACGTACAAATGTACTCCTAAAGTATAGGCAAGCACGGGACTAGCCGGTGGCCCCTGGTTTTACACGAGGCAACGCGGAAAGCCCTCCGGTTGCTCTTGCTGTGTGGCAAGAGTAATTGGTCACCGTACACGGGAAGAACCGAATAGTAAGTATGCGAGCCGCAAGGTCGGCCGGCAAGGTGAACGATCTTGCAAAGAACGTGTTGCGACTAGGGTGGTTTTTTCGCTTGGATTCTCCCCCACAGTCGCTGCGACTTTGTCGGGATGGTCCGAAAAGCCGCGGTAGCTTCGTTTAGGCCCGCGATGGAGTTGGCAGCTTGCGCAACAAATGCAATCGCAATTCGTTGAGAGCCGATTTAGCAGCACGGCTCTGAATTTCCAGGCGGTTGCCGAACCAGCGGACCTCGCAGGTGTGCACGCCGCCCGGATAAGCCAAACCGATGTACACCAGACCTACCGGATTGCCGCGCTCATCCGGATCGGGGCCAGCGACACCGGTGGTCGAAAGAGCCAGGTCGGAAGCAAAAAGTTGTCGAGCGCGTTCCGCCATCGCCGATGCTACTGGTGCGGAAACCGCCCCAAAGCGATCCAGTAACTCCTTATCTACGCCCAGAACCTCGGCTTTTACGGGCGTCTGATAAGCCACAATTCCGCCGCGATACCATTTGCTGATACCGGGAACCTGAGTGAGCCGACTGGCGAGCAGTCCGCCGGTTACGCTTTCCGCAGTTGCCAGCGTCTGGCCTGTGGCTGCCAGCAGGGAGGCCACAGCATGTTGCAGTTCTTCCTGTCCGCTACCGAATACCAGTTCCCCCAGTTGCTGGCGAATATACGCTTCATCGGTTTGCAAAAGGGCGAGTGCTTCCGCTTCCGTAGCCGCACGGGCCACCAGCCGCAGCGTGATCACCGCATCGGAAGCGGTGATTCCCACCTCCGGATTGCGACCGCGGCGTGTCAGATCACCGAGTTTGGCCTCGATGGCGGATTCGCCCAGCCCGAAACAATGCAGCAATCGTTCGCGGACTACTACCCCACCCGGCAGTTGCTTTTGCAGGCGTGGCCGAACTTCTTTTTCCCACATGGCAAAAAGTTCGCTCGGCACTCCGGGCAAGGCTATGACTAACGTTCGCGGCTTAGCCAGGCCCAGCGTCAGCGGGCTGTCTTCACGGGGGCAACCACACGGCTGGCGAGGCACGCTCATCCAGATACCGGGAGCGGTGCCCAACTCGTTAACGATGACCTCGGCACCTCGAGGAATCATTGCCTGGACCCGGTTGCGTTCCGGCATGGGACGACCGCGGCGGGCAAATAGTTCCTCGATGCGACGCAAAGACGGTTCATGCAGCACCAGTTCGACCCCGGCCAACCGTGCCAGAGCTTCGCGGGTTAAATCGTCCAGGGTGGGACCCAAACCGCCGGTGATGATAACGAGGTCCGCTCGCTGTCGCGCCAAATCCAGGGCCGCGACCATGACTTCAAGGTCATCGGGAATCGTGGTATGCCAGGTGGGTTCCAGACCGAGCTCCTGCACCCGTCGGCTCAGCCAGGCACTGTTAGTGTCGAGCTTCTGTCCGTGGACGAGTTCCGTGCCGATGGCAATGATTTCCGCACGCATGGGGTTCCCCTGGTGTTTCGCCAGTCAAACAAATCCACCCTGGAGATAGCAAGTCTGAAGGCGGGCTGGAAGGGCTGCCCCGATATTCTTCTGCCCATTTTCAGAACAGACTGCTAACAAGGGAAGAGCGGAACCAGGCTAGTGATGGTGGGCACGATGGGGATAAACAGCCTTGTCCTCGCCGAATATTTCCGCGATTCGCTCTCCGCTTAAAATTTCCCGGGGTGGCCCTTCGCATTGAATCTGTCCGTTGCGCAAGCAAAGCACATGATGGGCACAATTGCTTACCACGCTCAGGTCATGCGAGACCAGCACGGTGGTAATACCGTGCTGCTGATTCAGCTCCGCGATCAGAGAGTAAAACTCTCCCTGGTGTCGGAAATCAATCCCCGCTGCTGGCTCGTCCAGGAGCAACAGCTCTGGTAACGGCTCCAGTGCCAGAGCCAGCAACACACGCTGCAATTCCCCACCCGACAAGCCAGCCACGGGACTATCGAGCAAGTGTTCGGCATGCACCCGGCTCAAGAGTTCGCGGATGCGCTGACGGGTCGCCTTCCCAATGCCGAGAAACAACGGGCGTGCCGTGATTCCCAACGCTAGCAGTTCCACCACGGTAATCGGCAGGTTCATATCAAAAAGCAACCGTTGCGGAACGTAGCCGATCTTTTCCGGATGCCTGGAGCGATGATTGTGGCCGCAGTGAAAAACCACCCGTCCGGTGTACGGTACCTCACCCAGGATCGCCCGCAGAAACGTTGTCTTGCCCGAACCATTCAAACCGATGAGCGCTGTGATCTGGCCTCGCGGAATTCGCGTATGCAGGTGCTGCAGGATAGCTTTCCCGCCCAGCGTGACACTTAGGTCTTCCACCGTAACCAGGGCATCGTCCGACGGCTTCATGGCTGAAATACCCCAAGGAGTTGTTGCAGGTTCTTTTCCATGACCTTGAAATACCAGTCGGGGGAGACATAGAAGCGGCGTTGCGGGTCTGGATCGGCCGTTTCTATCGGGTCGAGTTCGAGGACAGGCAGTTTTTCTCCAAGACTTTCCTGGATGCGATCCAGGATCACGCGAGAAGACCCCGGTTCAATCGCGAAAGCACGGACACGTTTGCGGCGGCACTCGATTACCAGTTTATCAAAGTCGGCCGCGGCAAGTTCTTCTCCGTGCAAACCGCGCACGGCAATCAGCCGCTGTTCGTAGTCCGCTCCGAACACCGAGCGTCCGAAATAGCGAAACGCGTCATGAGCGGTTAGAAGGGCGCCCTGCGTGCGACTCAGCGGTTCAGCTTGTTTACGCAGTGCATTCAGTCGTTGCTTGACCTGTTCGCAGCGTTGCTGGAATGCTTCCTTATGCTCTGGACGGGCCTGGCTCAGCGCTTCGGTAATCATCTCGGCCGCCAACTCCGCTTCCTGGAAACCCAGCCAGACATGGGGATCGTTACCAGGACCATGCACGTGCCCGTGATGTTCATAGCCCGGTACCTCGATCAACTTGCCGCCGCGACGCGGTAATTCTTCCGCCACCCGCAACACTGTCAAGTCTTTCCGCCCACTGCCACGCAGCATCGGCACCAGGAACCCTTCCAGCCCCAGACCATTCGCAATTACCAGGTCGGCACTGTTGAGCAGCCTCGCTTCTTCGGCCGTCGGCTGAAATTCGTGCGGACCGTTGGTTATGCACAAACATCGGACATCAGCCTCCGGTTCCGCGATGCTGGCGGCCAGACAGTGCCAGGGCACGATCGTCGCCAGCACGCGAAGTTTCGACGTCCCACCCCAGGGATCGCCTTCCAGTCGCCTCACGCATCCACCAGCCGTCATGCCTAACAACACGACCAAACCGACCGCGAGCCATTTGGCCGGGATTCGCAGCCACCATTTTTGCACTTGCGGAGACTTTGAGTCTGCCGGTTTTCTGCCGACACGCATTTTCCACCTCCATTTGCTAAATTTTCAGGAAATACGCCGCGATTTTCGCCATAAGTTATTGACAAGAAAGGACTTGCTTCCTAGCTTGTGTGGAACAGGCTCTGCGGCTCCCGGTTGTTCTGCACCAGCGCGTTCCTTCACCATGGCTGGGCAATGGCTTGTTTATTTTGGCCAGCAAGGGCCTCCTTCGGCCCTGTAAGCCATTCGGAATGCCTTCCCTGACCATCTGGCCGTCCGAGAGGCACGAAGCCATCTGAACCAAGTTGCTCACCGTCGGTATTACCATGTTATACCAATTTTACCGACTCACCTGGGTTCCGTCAAGCCCCGGCGGAATTCGGGGATGGACTGACGGTTTTTTAACTGCTGGCTACCTAATTTCTCCTCGGGTTCTGCGTATTTCTCTGGTGAGGAGTGAGTCCAACCCGCTTTTCCGACTGCCATCCCGCTCCGCCCACTGTGGCCGACGGCAGGCAGCTAGCTATTTCCATGCGAAGCTGAGCGATCCGCATCACAAGACTTTCGGGGTTTCGCTAACGCAGGCCGGACGCGACTCGGTTCGGGTCGGCGGAGTCGCCCACCGCCACCCAACCGAGTTCGCTTAGCGCTTTCGCACAGCTTTACATTCCCGGTTACTTTCGCGAGCACGAGACCGATACGGCGTCCTATCAAGGTTCCGCACAGCTATACCTTCCCGGTTCCACTTATAAAGAAGACTCTGCCGAATTAGAGGAGTTTGCTCACCGTTCCCCGCACCGCTATACCTGTCCAGCACTGTAAGCTTTGTCCCACCTATAAGTGGCGATGCGAACAAACACCGGACCCGCCGGGAATGTAGATTGGGTCTAAAAGCCTA